>Ga0134103_1000225_pt1 | contig 71369 bp, 66 predicted proteins | sample 14_taG_2_FD_94445 | JGI IMG/M metagenome (GOLD analysis project Ga0134103, IMG submission 94445) | Switchgrass degrading microbial communities from high solid loading bioreactors in New Hampshire, USA - 14_58_20_212_A1 metaG | ecosystem: Engineered > Bioreactor > Semi-continuous > Anaerobic >...
GTAGAAAAGCTCATGAAATCCCTCTCGCTTCAAGTCTACGCGAGTTTGTCTCGCACGTTCATTCAATACTTCACTGTCTCTTCCCGGTTCGTCAGGCGGCGTAACCAATTCGGCAACAGCCTCTGTACGTATTTTTGACCTTTAGGTTGAGTAGACAACTTGGATGTAATTCCGAAAACCCAGTAAAATAAAGGCTTACAACCGCGACATCAATGTCACGCACTCAACATGTGACGTCATAGGAAACATGTCGATCGGCTGTACCCACTCGGGTCGGTATCCTTCGGCCCCCAGCGTAATGAGGTCTCTGGCCAAAGTGGCAGGATTGCAGGAGACGTACACGATCGCGTTAGGCCTAGAGCGGGCTATCGCCAGGAGGGCTCCCTCTTCGGCGCCGCCCCTGGGAGGGTCCAGTATTATCGCCTGAGGGCGGCCGAACTCCCTAAGGACTGAACCGAGGATCCTTTCGGCCCGGCCTTCGTAGAACCTGACGTTTTGGATGCCGTTCAGCCGGGCGTTTACCTTGGCGTCGCGGACGGCGTCTCCGACCTCCTCAATGCCGACCGCCAAGGACGCCTGCTTGGCCGCGAAGAGCGTAATTGTGCCGATCCCCGAATACACGTCGAGCACCAATCCGCCGCCCAAGGATGCCGCGTCAAGGGCTATACGGTACAACCTGGCAGCTTGGGGCGAGTTGACCTGGTAGAAAGATAGAGGCGAGATACGGAACCTAAGGCGCCCCAAATCGTCGTCGCCAAACAGGTCCTCGATGTGGTACTTACCCTGGAGGACCTTGTTCTTCTGGCCCAGGATGATGTTTGTGCGTTCCCGGTTTGTATTGAGGACTACGCTTACAAGTCCATCGATCCCCGATGTGAGAGATGCGGCGAAACCCGCTTCTCCGGGTAGGGAAAAGCCGTTTGCCACAATCACGGCCATTCGTTCTCCGGTGCCGGGAGCCACGCGGGCCATGAGGTGGCGGACGAGCCCCTTTCCTGTCCGCTCGTCATATATGCTGTACCTCCGGCTTTCCACTTCGGCCAGCATACGGAAGATGATCTCCCTCGCCAGCGGGTGCTCCAGCTGACACTCGTCGCTGGGCACAACTTCATGGGTATACGGCTTGTAGAAGCCGGCGACAACGCGTCCTCCTTGGTGCGCTACGGGGACTTCTACCTTGTTCCGGTAACCTGTGACGTCGGGTGACGGTAGGCAGTCTCTTACCTCGCAAGTCTCAATACGGGCGATCCTGGAGAGCGCTTCGATCACTATGCGCTTCTTCCACTCAAGCTGCAGGGGGTATGTAATATGCTGCCACGAACAGCCGCCGCATAGATGGGCCACAGGGCAGACCTGCTTCTCTCTCCCCGGACCCTCCTCAAGTAGCGAAACAACCTGCCCGCGCATGTAGTTCTTTTTGCGCTCAATAAGGGAGAAATCGACTACATCGCCCGGCACAGTCCCGGAGATGAAGACGGCCATGCCTTCGTCCGGACCGGACAGTATCCGGCCCACGCCCTCTCCCCTGTGGTTAAGTCCGGTAATCTTGGCGCGGTAGACGGAGCGGCCGGCCTCTCTCTTACTCACACGGATCCTCGCCTATGACGACTATCTCGGGCTCGAGGTCCACGCCGTAAGCGGCCTTCACTTTTTCCTGGATCATTTTCATGAGGCTGAGCACCTGAGAAGCCGTGGCCCCTCCCGTGTTTACTATGAACCCCGCATGTTTGGGAGATATCTGGGCGGCCCCTACTTTGAATCCTTTGAGCCCGAGCTCCTGTATCATGGAGCCCACGTAATACCCGGGAGGGCGCCTGAAAGCACTCCCCGCCGACGGAAGGTCCAAAGGCTGCTTGGCCTCTCGTTCCGCGCTGCGGGTATCCATGACGGACTTGATGTTCGCTCTATCGCCGGGCACCAGCCGGAGCTCGGCAGAGAGGATCAGGAGGTCATCTCTCTCGATGAACAATGAGTGCCTGTATGAAAAGGCGAGTTCTTCGACGGGTAGCCACCGGGTGCTGCCGTCCGAAAAAGCCACTTCAACCCGCTTTACCAGTGAGGCTATATCACCGCCATAGGCCCCTGCGTTCATTGTTATGGCTCCGCCCACGCTGCCGGGGATGCCGACCGCCCATTCGAGCCCCGAGAGGCCCTCTTCCAGGGCAGCTTCCACAAGCCTCGGCAGGAGGGTCCCGGCCTTGACGTGCAGGGTAACATCATCGGTCCGCGTCACTCCCGCGAACCCGGGAGCCAGCTTCACGACGCACCCCCGGACTCCTCCGTCCTTCACAAGGAGGTTCGTCCCATTTCCGATTATGTAGCAGGGAATCGACAGCTCTTTGCACTTCACCCACGCCGCAACCACATCGTCTTCACCGGACGGAAGCACCAAGAGGTCACACGGCCCGCCAATACGAAATGAGGTATGCAATGACATGGGCTCGTTGTAGAGGATTCGAGAACCGTTTAGCATGGAGGTCACTTCGTGAAAGTCCCATTTCCCCTGAGCCTCACCCGAAACCATGCCACGCCCCCCTCTTTCCCTTTTACAAGTTATGCCCACGAGACTAAGATAGTATCTTCTCTTTCAACATTATGTTCACCTTCGCCGGGTTAGCCCTTCCTTTGGTCGCCTTCATGACCTGTCCGACCAAAAAACCTATGGCCTTCTCCTTTCCATTCTTGACGTCTTGAACGGGCCCCGGGTTCGCGGCAATAACCTCTTCGATGATGGCCAAGAGCTCGCCCTCATCCGACACCTGCGTGAGCCCTTCTTCCTTCACGATGACGGACGGCTTCCTACCTGTTTCGATCACCTTCACGAGGACATCCTTGGCTATCTTGCCGCTTATCGCGCCCGATGCTATAAGGCCCAGCATCTCGACTAGGTTTTCCGGCGAGACCGGTATCTGCTCATATGTAAGACCTTGACGGTTCATGTATCCCAGGATGTCTCCCATAATCCAGTTGGCAGCCATCTTGGGGTCCGCGCCTTGCTCTACACACCTATCGAAAAAGGAAGAAAGGTTCGGGTCAAGCGTCAAGACCTGCGCGTCATACTCCGGTAACCCGAGTTTCTCCTTATAGTACGCGACTATCTCATCGGGAAGCCTCGGCATGGTACGGCGGACTTCCTCGATAAAGGCTTCTTCCAAGACGAGCAGCGGCAGGTCCGGCTCGGGGAAGTACCGGTAGTCTTCGCTTGATTCCTTTGTGCGCATGGGATGCGTCCTCTCTTTAGCCTCATCCCAATGCCTGGTCTCCCGGAGGATGCTCTCCCCTGCCTCAAGAGCCGCAACTTGTCTGTCAAACTCATAGGAAAGGGCCTTTACCACCGCCCTGAAAGAGCTCAGATTCTTGATCTCCACAGGTGTTCCACGGCGGTCGGACCCCTTGGGCGTAACCGAGATGTTGCAGTCGACCCTCATGGAACCTTCTTCCATCTTGACATCAGATACTCCGGCAAAGCGCAAGATCCTCTGGAGTTTTTCCAGATACTGGCGCGCCTCTTCCGGAGAATTCATGTCGGGCTCCGAGACTATCTCTATGAGGGGCACACCGGAGCGGTTAAAATCGATGAGCGTGTAGTCCGCGGTGGTGATATCGTCCCCGGCATGGATTGACTTGCCCGTATCTTCCTCAAGGTGAACCCGTCGGATCCGGATCTTCTTGCGGGGCTCGGCGATCTCGATGAACCCGTCCTGCCCAAGGGGAGTACGGTATTGGGTAATCTGATATCCCTTCGTAAGGTCAGGGTAGAAGTAGTTCTTCCTGTCAAAACCGCTGCTAAGGTTAACCTTTGCGCCAAGACCCAGAGCGGCCCGCACGCCCAACTTTACGGCCTCAAGATTGGGGACGGGAAGCGAGCCCGGAAACCCCATGCATACGGGACACACGTTCGTGTTGGGAGGATCGCCGAAGCGTGTGGAACAGCGGCAGAACATCTTGCTCTGGGTCAGAAGCTCCACGTGGACCTCGAGTCCAATCGTCATATCGTAGGCTCTCTCAGTCAACAGGCTCACACTCCTTAGCAAGAATGAGGTTCCGCCGCATGAGCGCCGACTTCTCCTCCATCTCTTCCCTGGCGAAAGACTCCACCGCATAGCCCACAGTTAGAACCGTCTCTTCATCGAAGGGCTTGCCCATGATCTGCAGGCCGCACGGAAGCTCGCGCCCAGAGGTGCCTTCTCCGGCAGGCTCAGCAAACCCGCACGGCACCGATAGGGCCGGAATACCCGCCAGGTTCGCGGAAACCGTCATAACGTCGGCCAGGTACCTCGTCATTGGGTCTCCCGATTCGTCGCCGAGCTTGAACGCCACCGTAGGGGTGGTCGGTGAAAGGAGAACGTCGTAAGTCTGGAAAGCCCGTTCGAAGTCCCTTCGTATGAGAGTGCGTATCTTGGCAGCCCTGAGGTAGTAGGCATCGTACTGGTCAGCCGACAACACGAAGGTCCCCAGCATAATGCGCCGGCGGACTTCGGGCCCGAAGCCTTCCGCTCTGGTCTCCCGGTACATATCGAGATAGCCCTTGCCTCTCTTGGAGAGGCCGTACCTCACACCATCAAACCTAGCCAGATTCGACGAAGCCTCGGCCGGTGCGATGACGTAGTAAACGTCCAGGGCATAGGCAAGGGAAGGCAGAGATGTTTCCTCTATGATCACACCCAGGTCTGCCATCTGAGAGAGGACGTTTTCGAACGCAGACTTCACACCCTCGCTCACGCCAAAACCCAGAAGTTCTTTGGGGACTCCTGCCCTCAAGCCCTTCACGGGGCGGTCCAGTCGCTTGCTCCACGGAACCGCAGGCCTCTCGGCCGACGTCGAATCGGCGGGATCGAATCCGGCGATGGCTTCCATGAAGAGCGCCGCATCGCGCACGTCCCGGGCGAAAGGCCCTATCTGGTCGAGAGACGAAGCGAAGGCTACCAGCCCGTAGCGGGATACCCGGCCGTACGTGGGCTTCATACCAACGATGCCTGTAAACGCCGCCGGTTGTCTGATGGAGCCACCGGTATCCGAACCGAGAGCGACGGCCGACATGCCTGCCGCGACCGCCGCTGCCGAGCCGCCGCTGGAGCCGCCGGGCACCCTGTCCACGTCCCACGGGTTCCTGGTGGCCACAAAGGCGGAGCGCTCCGTCGACGAACCCATCGCGAACTCATCCAGGTTCGTCTTGCCGGTGATAATAGCACCCTGCTCGCTCATACGGGCTATAGCAGTGGCCGTGTAAGGCGATATGTAATTCTCCAGCATCTTCGAACCGCAGGTGCAGGCCGTGCCCTTGATGTTCAAGTTGTCCTTCACTGCGCAGGGCACTCCGGCCAGGATTCCGGGGTCCTCGCCTTTGGCGATCTTCGCGTCTACCCTTGAAGCGGCAATGCGAGCCTCTGCCTCAAGGACACTGAGGAACGCGCAGACGGCAGGGTCAACTTCTGAAATCCTGGAAAGGTGCGCTTCGAGAACTTCCTGAGCGGAGATCTCCTTGGCCTTCACTTTCTTGGTAATGTCCCAGGCTCCCAGTTCCCAGAGCTCCACCTTTATTCCCTCCCCTCAGATTCCCTGGCCGGTACAACATAGTACCCGTCTTTGCTGGAAGGGGCCAGTTCCAACATGCTTGCGCGGGAACACCCCGGCCTTGGGTCATCGCCTTGTAGCCTCAGCGCCTCGGGTTCCCTGGAGCCGAAAGTAGGCTCTACGCCCTCAACTTGAACCCCGGCCAGACGCTCGATATGAGCGAGGATCATCTCCAGGTCCTTTTCCATGGCCACGAGCTCGTCCTCCGTGAGCTTCAGCTTGGCCAGGTCTGCTACGTGCCTTACATCAATCTTCATGTACTAGAACCCCCTCCCCTGCTTGACCGCTTGAGCGAACTCGTGGGCAGGGATTATTCTGATGCCCAGCTCCCGGGCTTTGTCCAGTTTCGAGCCCGGGTTATCACCTACAACCACAAAAGACGTCTTTCTGGATACCGAAGATGAGACGGTTCCGCCGAGTTCTCTTACCTTCTCCTCGGCCTCCTGTCTCGTCATCCCGGGCACCGAGCCGGTGATAACGACAGTCTGTCCTTCGAGAGGACCTTTCGCCCCGACAGCCGGCCGGCTTTCCGACACCGCCTTCACACCGTAACGCTTGAGTTTGGCTATCAGTTCAGTCATAGAAGGTTGGTTCCGGCTCCTCACAATGGAATCCGCCGTTAGAGGCCCGATATCCGGCACCTTAGTCAGCTCCTCGGGTGTAGCGGCCAAGAACGCGTCAAGGCTCCCGAAATGATCTGCCAGGCTGTAAGAAGCGGCTTGGCCGACGTGCCGTATCCCCAAAGCAAAGATGAGCCTTGCCAGCGGGCGCTCCCGGGACTCATGAATGGCGCTTATCAGTTTGTCGGCCGATTTCTCTCCCTGGCGTGGGAGAGCGCGGATGTCCTCGACCGTCAGCGCGTAAATGTCGCCGGCGTCTTTCACGAGGCCGGCTTCCACAAGCGCATCGACTACCGCCGGGCCTAGGCCCCGGATGTCCATGGCGTCCCTTGAAGCGAAATGTATGAGCCTCTCCCTTAGCTGGGCCGGACACGACATGCCGGTGCACCTGTAGGCGACTTCTCCGGGGAACCTCACCACTTCACTCCCGCACGCCGGGCACTTGTCGGGCCAGTGGAACTCACGCTCCTCACCGGTGCGCTTCTCCTTGATAACCGAGACTACCTCGGGAATAACGTCGCCTGCCTTCTGCAGAATGACCGCGTCTCCGATCCTCACGTCTTTCTCGCGGATGATGTCTTCGTTGTGCAGCGTTGCCCTGGAGACCGTCGAACCGGCTACCCTTACGGGTTCGAGGATGGCGGTTGGCGTAAGCACTCCGGTCCTTCCCACCTGGAGGATGATATCCAAGACTCTCGTCTCTACCTGCTCGGGAGGGAACTTGTACGCCAGGCTCGCTCGCGGCGAATGACCCGTTGAGCCCAGCCTACGAGCCAGCTCCCGGTCATCGAGTTTGATGACGATTCCATCTGTATCGTAAGGCAAAGTGCGCCTCAGTTCGCTCCAGCGGGCTATGGAAGCCACGAGATCATCGACTGATGTAGCAGTCGTATAGGTAGGCACCGGAAAACCGAGGGTCTTGAGAAGCTCCAGCGAGCCGATTTCGGTCGCCGCCGGAGAACCCGAAAGCTCGCCGGGGTCGGGGAAAAGACCGGTTTGGGAGTTCCCCGGCATGGCTATCTCGCGGACTTCATAAAACAAGGCCCTAAGCGGTCGTTTCGCAGTAACACGGGGGTCCAACTGGCGGAGCGACCCGGCAGCCGCGTTCCGGGGATTTGCAAACGTCGGGAGCCCTTCTGCCTCTCTTTCTTCATTTAGGCGGGCAAAGTCGTCTTTTGCCAGGTAGACCTCGCCGCGCACTTCTAGAAACTCGGGGACGACTCCCCCGGGCAGTTCTCGGAGCCGTAGGGGAACCGATGCAACCGTCCTCACGTTCCTGGTTACATCCTCTCCGGTAAGTCCGTCTCCCCGGGTGAGGCCGAGCGAAAGGAACCCGCTTTCGTAGCGAAGCACGATAGACAACCCATCGATCTTGGGCTCTACGACAAATGTAAGTGACCTCTTCTCTCCGGCGAGGTCCGCGACGCGCCTCACAAAGGCCGCAACTTCCCCTTCGGAAAAAGCGTTTGAGAGGCTGAGCACGGGAGTCCGGTGAGGCACCGACCGGAAGGCCGGGGACACCTCGCCCCCAACCCTTTGCGTGGGAGAATCAGGTGTCACCAGCGAAGGAAACCGGCGCTCTATGTCCTCAAGCTCCCGGTAGAGCTTGTCGTACTCGCTGTCGGGTATCGTAGGCGCATCAAGCACGTAATACCGGTATTGGTGCTCTCTTATCTCGCGCCGGAGCCATTCTGCCCGCTCCCTCGCTTCCTTCTCGCTTAGCGCACTCACACTTGCCACCCTCTTTCCCGCTGTAGGCGGCTTTACGTCTTAGTCTTCCCAGGTTTTCACATCAAGGAGTTCCCTAGGTATTTCAGAGATGAACCTGGATACTCTGGACCTTCCGAGACCCATGATCATCTCTCTCGACCACGAAAACGTCATGTACAGAAGACGCTTGGCCCGCGTCATACCGACGTACAAGAGGCGGCGCTCTTCCTCGATCCGGTACTCATCATCTATCGACCGGATATGCGGCAAGAGACCCTCTTCCATCCCTACGAGGAATACCACGTCAAACTCCAGTCCCTTGGCCGAATGGAGGGTTCCCATGACGCACGCGTCGTTGGTCTCGTCGTAGGTATCCTGGTCAGAAATGAGCGAGAACTGCTCGGTATATTCCTGGATGCTCCCCCCTGCCTCGGCGAAAACCCTCGCGGAGGTGATGAGCTCCCGGAGGTCCTCAAGTCTTTCTTGGCTGTCCGCGGTTCCCGCGGCCTCAAGATAGGGCATATACCCGGTCATCTCCAGCACGTCCTTGAGCGTTATGTGGAGGGGCTGGTCCGCCGCTTTTTGCGCGGCAGACTCGATTGCCTTACCGAGGCCCTCCGCTCCTTTCCTCTGGGGGGAGGTGAGTCCCTTTATGTCTCCGGCCGAGCAGAGAGCCCGCACCAGGTCTGTCCCTGTTACGGCCGCATGATCGATGATCTTTCTCACGGCGGCAGGGCCCAGGCCCCTGGGCGGCTCGTTCACGATTCGCTCAAAGGCGACTACGTCCCTTGGGTTTACGATTAACCTGAGGTAACAGGCCGCGTCCTTGATGTGCTTTCGGTCGTAGAACCTGCGTCCGGAGAGGACAGAGTAAGGAATGCCCCTCTCCAGGAAAGCCTCCTCAAGAGTCCTTGACTGGGCATTTGTGCGGTACAGTATGGCTATGGAACAGAGGGGTACGCGCGAGGCAAGGTTCTCAATCTCGCTTGCCACGAAACGCGCTTCGTCTTCACCGCTCTGAGCCGCATACAGAGTGATGGGCGCTCCACCTTCTTGAGCGGTCCAGAGGCGCTTGTCCTTCCTCCGGACGTTATTGCGCACCACGTTAAAGGCCCCGTCCAGGATGACCTGAGTTGACCGGTAGTTTTGCTCGAGCTTTACCACACGGCATTCGGGATAGTCGTCCTCGAACTCCAGTATGTTGCGGATGTCCGCCCCCCGGAATGTGTAGATGCTCTGGTCATCGTCTCCGACGACCGCTATGTTCCGGTGGGCCGCAGCCAGCAGTCTAGTGAGCTCATATTGGGCCCCGTTGGTGTCCTGGTACTCGTCAACAAGGATGTGGGCAAACTTCCTCTGGTACTTGCCGAGTATTTCGGGATGGGCCCGGAACATCAAGACTGTCTCCATGATGAGGTCATCGAAGTCCATCCCGTCGAGTTCCCTGAGCTTCTTCTGGTACAGATCGTATGCCTGTTGGACCTTTGTTTCATAGAAGGTGACGGCGTTCTTGGCATACTCCTCGGGACCTATCAGGTTGTCTTTGGCCGAGGAAATCGACCTCAAAACCCCCGACGGGGTGTACTGCTTCTCGCTCAGGTCGAGCTCCTTGAGCACTTTCCGCATGAGCTTGACCTGGTCGTCGGTGTCCATAATGGTAAACCTTCCTGAGCGTCCGATGCCGGGCAGTTCGGTCCTCAGGATGCGGGCGCACGCTGAGTGGAAGGTCATGGCCCACACGCCGCTTGCCTTCTCACCGAGGAAGGCCTCAATGCGGGACTTAAGCTCTTTGGCCGCTTTGTTCGTGAAGGTAATGGCCAGGATGGACCCGGGGGGAACCCCTTTGGATATAAGGTAAGCCACGCGCCGGGTGAGCACGGTTGTCTTTCCCGATCCGGCCCCCGCCAGGATGAGGAGAGGCCCCTCGACATGCGTGACCGCTTCGATCTGCTTTGGATTTAGTCCTTGGAGAACGTCGATTTCGGGCATGATACACCGCCAGACTTGGATTTTCTGTCGAACAGAACCAGTATAACGGATTGGTGGCGGCCGTTACGAATGTATCAGCCGTTACTTTATCCATCCCATCCATGAAAACCTGCCTGCAAGGGAGGCCACAAGAAAGGAAACCCGGCCGGGACGACAGTCCCGGTACCGGGTCTCTCACAGTGCTTTCGCTTGTCTCCGGCTAGGCCGCCTACGCTTGGCTAGAAGCGGCTCATCTAGAATTCGGTGACCCCCGTAAAGTTGAACGCCGGCACATGGATGGCCGGGACGACGCTCCGTCCTGCCCGGTGTAGCTCCTTGCCCACCATATCCATCGTGCCGAACACCCGGAGGGCGCTCTCGGTGAACCTGAAGTTCTTCACTGGCTTGGTCACCTTGCCGTCCTCGACCAGGAATGTGCCGTCGCGGGTCATGCCCGTGACAAGCACCTTCATGGGATGGGCCATGTTGGTGTAGTGGAACCTCGTGATCAAGATGCCGCGCTTGGTCTTCTTGATCATGTCCTCTACCGTCGCGTCGCCGGGCGCCATGAACAGGTTGCTGGCCATGGGCCCCCAACCGCCGAACCCTCCGTGCCCGGTCGACTTCTTGCCTTCCTTCCTGGCGCTCTTGAAATCATACAAGAGGTCCTTTACGACACCCTTTTCGACCATGACGACCTTCTGCTTCGGAATACCTTCAAGGTCAAAAGGTGTGGGGAATCCCCTGGGATCGAGCCCGTCATCCCACAGGCTGAAGAGTTCGGTAAAGAGTTTCTCACCCAGTTTACCGGCGAGGAAGCTCCGGCCCTCCCTTACGGCGGCTGCCGAGAAGCCTCCACGGACGAGATAGGAGAGCATGTCGGCAACAGCCCTGGGCTCCAGGATCACCTCGTACTCACCCGGAGGCACAACTTCGGGGTTTTGCGCAGACTCGCATTTCGCGACGGCCGTCCGCGCCACCAGGGCAGGGTCAATGTCCTTCACGTCCGTCGCCAGGGCATCGGCATATCCCGAACCGGTGTCCGACATAACCACGGTGCGCAGGTTTGCCGACGTCGAGCGGTTGTACGCTCTGACTCCGAGGGAGTTGGCGACACACAGTTCCGAAGCACCGGTGTAGAAAGCGCCGGCGGCCTTGAAACCCTTGGCTTGGGCGGCGTCACATATGACCTTGACTCCCTTTGCCCGGTCCATGGGAGAGAACTCGAAGGTAGACTCAAAAAAGGTGTTGACCTCGGGTATTGGTTCAGGCCCGGGGATACCCTCGAAGTCCTCATTGGGCTTCTGGAGTTCGGCCACCCGGGCAGCCGTCTGGATGGCTTCTTTCACGGCATCATCGTCGAGAGAGTTGGTTGAAGCCATCCCGATTTTCTTCCCGAAGATGACCTTGACCCTCAGGCTGTGACCCGAATCGGACACGTTCTGGTGAATGTAGTTGTCTGAGAACCTGGTGAGGTGCGATACTCCGCCGCTCACGACTACTTCCGTCATGTCTCCGGGAGAAGCTTCTATCACCCGGCTCGCGACGCGGAGCGCTTCGTCCTTGCCGAGGAGGCCTTTCACTGCCACTTGCCGACACCTACTTTCACGCCTCTGAACCTGGCGGGGGCCGAACCGTGGCCTACGTGAGCGACCTGTCCGGGTTCGCCCTTGCCGCAGTTGGGGAGACCCCAGAGGCGCCATTCATCCTTGCTGGCGACGGCATCGCAGGACCTCCAGAACTCGTACGTGATGCCCGTGTAGTTGGCGTTCTTGATCATGTCGCCTATGGAGCCGTCCTTGATCTCGTATGCCATTTCGACGCCGAACTGGAAGTTCAGCCTCTTGTCGTCGATGGACCAGGACTTGTTGGTCTCCATGAGGATGCCTTCTTTAGTGTCCTTGATGATCTCGTCGAGCGTCCAGTCTCCGGGCTCCAGGTTGATGTTGGTCATGCGGACTATGGGGATGCGGGCCCAGCTGTCCGCCCTGGCGGCTCCCGAGGAAGCCTCGCCTAGTTCGGCGGCGGTGTCACGGGACGAGAGGTAGTTCATGAAGATCCCTTTGTCCACAATGGCGGTACGCTGGGCCGGAACGCCTTCGTCATCGTAACCGAAGGAACCCAGACCGCCGTCAAGGGTGGCATCCGCCACGATGTTCACATGGGGAGAACCGTACTGGAACGTGCCCTTCTTCTCGGGAGTCAGGAAGCTGGTCCCCGCGTAGCTGGCTTCTTGGCCCAATACGCGGTCCAGCTCGATAGGATGGCCGCAGGACTCGTGAATCTGCAGCGTGAGCTGGGAACTGTCGAGGATTAGGTCAGTCACGACGTCCGGGCACTGCTTCGCGGTAAGAAGCTGTACGGCTTCGTTACCGACCCGCTCGGCGTGGTCGAGGATGTTCATGGATTCGACAAACTCCCACCCGCTTGAGGCATAATCGCCGCCCGCCGAGTTCGGATAGGACCTTCTCTGGAGTTCACCCCTGTCCGCCGCAGTTGCCTCGATTCCGGCTCCCGTCTCGATCTTTACCTGTTCTATGTAGCTGCCTTCAGTTGACGCGAAGATCTTGTCCTCACGCAGTGCCATAAAGTTGCCCGAGGCAACCCTGACGCCCTTGTTCTGCCTCATGAGGCGGTCCGCTTCCATGAGGAGGGCGATCTTGTCTTCGACCTTAACCGAGAACGGGTCAATCTTGCACTTGGACTCCCATTTCGCCGTAACCGGTTTGGCCGGCGCCAGAACCACGTCTTTCTCGCGCTTCACGGTGGCCGACGCCTTGGCGATAGACACCGCTTCCTCGGCCACACGGCGCACTTCTTCTTCAGTTACGCGGGCGCTGGAAGAAAAACCCCAAGCGCCGTCATAAAGAACCCTAACGCCAAAACCTCTACTCCTGGACGACCCGAGGGACTCAACGTTGCCGTTTCTGGTACGCACTGACTCTTGCTTTTTGTCGACGACCCGGATGTCGGCGTAAGACGCCCCAAGCTTCTTCGCGACATCCAGCGCCTGAGCCGTAAGGTCCTTCAAGAACGCATACACCTCCCGGTCTTTCGGTTTCGAAACTAATACGACGGGGCGTTGGAATTACCCTCCAGTGGTGGGGTTATTTCTTGCGTATACCGAAACTTCCTGCGTGGGGCAGGAGCTTAGTACCGTACGTAGAATCATTATTGTTTAAATGTGACTGTTCATTTGCCCTAATCTTGGTTTAGCTCATGGGGGGAGCTCATGGCAAACGGAGGACCTGCAGTAGTCCAAAGCGACGGGACCATCCTAGTTGAGGTGGAACACCCGGAATACGAGGTGGCAAGAGATAGCCTAATGCGCTTCTCCGACCTCGTTAAGAGCCCGGAGTATATCCACACTTTTAGGCTGTCCCAGCTTTCCCTTTGGAACGCGGCCGCCGTCGGCCTCACGGCCGAGGAAGTCATAGATAGCCTGTCCCACCTGTCGCGCTATCCGGTCCCCCAGAACACGGTGGCCTTTATCAAGGACACCATGAGCAAGTTCGGACTTCTGAGGATCACTCGCGAGGACGGAAAACTGGTACTAACGTGCGCCGATCCGTTTGTCTTCGCCGAGATAACAAGTTCAGACAAAGTCCGCCCATTCATACGGGAGGTCCTAAGTTCCGACTCGCTTGCTCTGGACCCCATGTCAAGAGGCTCGTTCAAGCAGACCCTGATCCGGATGGGATATCCTTGTGAAGACCTCGCCGGATACGTCGAAGGCGACCCCCTTGAAGTGGCTCTGCGTGACCGGACCACACAAGGAAAACCCTTTGCCTTGAGGCCCTACCAGCAAGCTGCGGTCGATGCCTTCTGGGCCGGCGGCAGCGTACGAGGCGGTAGCGGCGTCGTAGTCCTACCTTGCGGCGCGGGCAAGACCATCGTTGGCATGGGAGCGATGGCGCAAGCCTCCACGCAGACTCTCATCCTGACCACGAACGTGGTCGCCCTCCGCCAATGGATATCGGAGATTCTCGACAAGACGACGCTCAAGCCCGACATGGTCAAGGAGTACAGCGGCGAGGTCAAAGAGGTCGGCCCCGTGACGGTCACGACGTACCAGATCTTGGTCCACAAGAAGCGACAGAGTGAAGATGAGTATCCTCACTTCGCGCTCTTCTCGGAAAGGAACTGGGGCCTCATCATCTACGACGAAGTGCATCTCCTGCCGGCGCCCGTTTTTAGGATAACGGCAGACCTTCAGGCCCGGCGGAGACTGGGACTCACTGCGACCTTGGTCCGGGAAGACGGTCGCGAAGACGAGGTTTTCAGCCTGATTGGACCCAAGCGGTTCGATAAGCCGTGGAAGGAACTCGAGGAGCAGAACTGGATCGCTCAGGCCCACTGCCACGAGATAAGGGTTGACCTGGACCCCGACGACAGGCTTGCGTACGCGGTCGCCGGGGAAAGAGACAAGTACCGGATCGCAGCCACCAACAAGAAGAAAGTAGATCTCGTCCAGGAGATCCTGAAAAGGCATTCCGGAGACCAGGTCCTCGTGATAGGTCAGTACCTGGACCAGCTTGAGACATTGGCCAAGATCTTGGACGCCCCACTCCTCTGCGGCCAGACCCCGGTGAACGAGCGCCAGACGCTGTATTCGCGCTTCAGGGAAGGCTCGCTCAAGGTGCTCGTGGTCTCAAAGGTGGCCAACTTCTCCATCGACCTTCCCGATGCCAACGTAGCCATTCAGGTATCGGGGACTTTCGGGTCGAGGCAGGAAGAAGCCCAGAGGCTGGGCCGGATCCTCAGGCCAAAACCCCAAGGGGAAAGCGCCACGTTCTACTCTCTGGTCACGCGAAACACCAAAGACCAGGAATTCTCGCAAAAGCGCCAGCTGTTTCTCACGGAACAGGGCTACAAATACACTATTTGGGAAGCACGGTCCTTCTTGGAGACCCGAAACGAGGGGGCTTGCTCATGAATCTGGTTCAGGCGCTCTTACAGTCGTCCGGCGAAAGGGCAAAGGGCATCGCAGGTTTCTACGGGCTTGTTGGGCCAACGGCGGTCCTGGCCGAAAACGCGTCTCATGAGGAACTTGCGTCGGCCATAGCGTCTCATCTCCTGGTCCCGGCCAACACGCTGGTAGCCATGCACGGTTTGGACCCCGAGGAGGTACTGGCGCTTCGCCTGATCACGCTCGCTTCGGGCGGAAGCGGAGTCGTCATAGAACAGTGCCATCAAAAACTGAACCAGCTATCGCGAAAGTGGCGCCGCAACGGCGCAAAAGTCATCGAAGCCCTCATCTCCAGGGGTCTCGTATATATCCGCAAAGAGGGATACCGGCACATATACTTCGTGCCCGAAGACCTTCGTAAGGTTTTGTCGCCGTTTTTCTTGGAGAACATTTACAAGACGGCGTGCGTAGACGTTCAGAAGTTCACTCCGAGACACAAGACCGACGTCGCGGCCCCGCTCAGGCACATGATTTTGTTCCTCTCCTACTTCAGGAAACACGAAGTCCGGATAGCCCAATCGGGGACCATGTTCAAGAAGGCCCAAAACGACCTCATATCCCTGGTTGGCGAGGAGAACACGCCGATAGGAGACTCGCTCCTCCCGGTGCGTTACCCTCCGCGGCTGGCGTTCCTCCTGTACTTCGCCAAGTCCAAGAGCCTAATTGAGGAGAGGAACGGCATGATCCGCTTGGGGAACCGGGCGGCTTCGTGGGTGAAGTCTGACCGCCAGTCGTGCAGGCAGGAGCTGTTTGACTACTGGCGCCAGAGTTTCGTGGTCCAGGACCCCGACCTTCAAACGATGCTGTGGATCATCATGCACGCTCCCGAAGACCAGGCCATATCCCTGGCAGCCCTCTTGGAGGCCATGGATACCCTATCTACAAGCCATTCATCTCACGGGTTGAACCTCAGGGTAGAGCGCAACCTGGTGGATACCCTGGAGTACCTGGGCGGGCTGGAGGTCGCCGAGACCTTGAACGGTCTCTTCGTAAGGCCGACCGCCCTCGGGCGGGCCATGTTCGGACTGAGACCGTGGCCTGAGGAACAGTGGGACGATCACGTCTATGTCCAGTCCAACTTCGAGATCCTCGTCCCGTGCACGGTGTCGCCGGAGATGCTCTGGTCGGTGGACGCCTTCGCCGAGCTCCTTAAGCACGACCAGATGATGGTGTACAAACTGACCCGTAACTCGGTGTACCGGGCTATGCTCCACTCGTACTCGCCTGAAACCATCGAGGAATTCCTGGTCAAACACTCCAAAACTCCGGTGGCCCAGAACGTGAAGTACTCTATCGCGCACTGGGGGACATCTTACGGCCGAATCGAGTTCGAAGAGACCATCCTCATGAAGTGCGACACGGAGCAGCTGGCCGAAGAAATCATGCTCCATCCGAAAATCCGGCCGTACATCAAGCAGAGAGTAGGCCCGAGGTATCTCTGCGTGGACGGCTCGCAATACGAGCAGCTGGTGACGGCCCTATCAAATGAAGGGTACATGCCAAAGGTTAGCGGATCACGCAGGCTTTCTCCTCAGGTAGTAGGGCAGACCTAGAGCTCCGGGCACGCCATCAGAAGTCTTCGCGAACAGGCCTTGCTAAGGGAAGGTATCGTCCGGTCTTTGCTGCCGCCTTGTCGTATTGGCTCAGCCACAGGAAGGACCCTGCCATGAATCCCAAAGCAAAGACCCCTCCCCAAAGGCCCGGGTTTCCCAGGGCGCGCCCCAATAGGTAACCAATGCCTAGGCCGGCACCGGCTCCAAGGAGGGGTAGCACGTACATTAGGAACGACAGTCTGAGATAATCGCGCCCGGTCATCTCGAGTTCAACCAGGTCGCCCGGCTTTACCTCACCAAGCGGGACAGCCTCGACAATAAGCATCTCATTTTCGCCGAAACCTATATGCGCGTGATGGCACCTGCCGCAGCGGTCACACGCTGCAGTACGTTTCACGGCTACAGTTATCTTCCCACCAGATACTCCTGTAACTGTTCCGATCTCTTTCAAAGCGCGGCCTCCTTCTCTTCTTAGGATACCGCTAGAACAGGATTTTGTGCTTCCTCCACCCCACATTGAGCACCATTCCGACGGCGAACGAGTTAGTAAGGAGCGCCGTGCCTCCATGGCTCAAGAAAGGAAGCGGGACTCCGGTGACCGGCATGATCCCCATGGTCATGCCAATATTCACCATGATCTGGAAGACAAACATGGAGAGCACTCCACCTGCGACGAGAGTGCCTACTCGGTCGGTGGAGGTGACCGCAGCTATGAGGCAGCGGTAGCAAATAACAAAATACAGCGCCAAGACGCCCAGGCCCTTAACGAAGCCGAGTTCCTCTCCAACAACGGAGAAGATGAAGTCTGTGTGCTGCTCCGGGATGAAGTCCAGCCGGTTCTGGGTACCCTGGCCGAGCCCCTTGCCCCAAAGTGAACCGGACCCTATGGCGATCTTGGACTGAAGCACTTGGTATCCGGTGCCTAAGGGATCGGCGTTCGGGTTAAACAGCGTGAGGAGCCTCTTCAGCTGGTAATCGTGGAGCGGGAGAGGCATGCCTGCATAGAAGTGGAGGCAGAGGACCAGGGCGATTGCGAGGACCCCCGCTAGGGCCAGCTGGAATATGCGCTTGCCCGGCGTTCCTCCGAAGTAGAGCGACCCCGTACACAGAGCCATGAGGACCATCGCCGTGCCAAGGTCGGGTTGGAGCATTATGAGACCGGTGGGTACTGCGGTCCAGGCGTAATACGCCCCAAGGCCCACCATACCTTTGGGAGGCTCTTCCCAGCGACTGAGGAGCCTCGCGCAGAAAAGGATCGAGACCACCTTGGCCGTCTCGGAAGGCTGGAGGTCAAAAAAACCCAAAGGGATCCACCGGGTGGATCCGCCCACGGTCCTTCCCGCGAAGAGGACTAGCACCAGGAGTCCCCCGTTTAGCCCGTAAAGCCACGGAGACATCTCCACCAAGTCCCGGTGGTCGATGGCAAGCCCTAATACTAGGACCACCAGGGAAACAGCTACCATCACCACTTGCTTCTTGGCGTAATAGTGGTCGGCGGAACCGTGAGTCGCACTGTCTATGAGGGGGATGGAGAGAATATCCAATATGAGCACGGCGATAATGAGGTACCAGTCAATCCGCCGTACTATCCGTCTCTCAATACGAACGCTGGGTAACTCGATCGTTTGAAGTCGCGCCTCTCTTTATCGATATCACGGGGATATTAGCAACCAGGGCCCTTCTCTTGTCTATTTCCTTCCAGCTGAACTCTATGCCGGGTCTATCTATCTCTACATACTTCGAGATGGCCGTGATCACTTCGTCTTTCATCTCTTCCATTATCCCATGGCTCAGGGACAGACGGTCCTGCATGAGCACCACCCTGAGCCGGTCTTTTGCGACGTCTTTGGTCTTCGTTTTCTGTCTAAACCAGTTGAACACCATTCGGCCCCCCCTCAGTTCCTCCGCATAAGCCTGCGAAGGCGACTCCAAATGGTCTCCTTCTCCGAAAGGTCCAAGAACGGCACTTCTTCACCTCTTATGCGTCGGGCGATGTTCCTGTAAGCCTCTCCGGCACGAGAGTTGTCGGTCATCACGGCGGGCTCACCGCGGTTTGTGGATACTACTATGTAATCATCGTCGGGGACTACACCCAGAAGGTCTATGGCGAGGATGTCGATGATGTCGGGGATATCCATCATGTCCCCTCTGGCGACCATCCTTGGCTTAATCCTGTTGATTATGAGCTCGGGCTTCTCAAAACCCGATGCCTCCAAGAGCCCGGTTATCCGGTCCGCGTCCCTTACCGCGGAAACCTCGGGCGTCGTCACGATGACGGCCCGGTCGGCCCCCGATATGGCGTTCCGAAACCCCTGCTCTATCCCTGCAGGGCAGTCCACTATTATGTAGTCGTGTTCTTCTTTGAGCGCCCCGATAAGTTCTTTCATCTGCTCGGGGTTCACTGCATTCTTATCTTTGGTTTGTGCCGCAGGAAGCAGGAACAACCCGTCAACGCGCTTGTCCTTGATTAGAGCTTGCCTCAGGCGGCAATAGCCCTCCACCACATCCACCAAATCGTAAACGATGCGGTTCTCGAGACCCATTACGACGTCTAGGTTCCTGAGTCCGATATCGGCGTCCACCACAACCACCTTCGCGCCGCTAAGCGCGAGGGCCACCCCCAGGTTCGCCGTTGTCGTGGTCTTGCCTACTCCGCCCTTACCGGATGTAATAACGATTGCTTGACTCAACGGTCTCCCTCCCATCGGACTCCCTCGAGAGGCTCTACGACGATAGTCCCGTCTCTCAGCCTCGCAACTTCCGGCTCGATACCGGCGCTCCGCTCTCCTTCGGGAGGACGTCCAATAACGTCACCTATCCTGAGCTGGGTGGGCTCCAGTTTAAGAGCCACCACCGCCGCGTCGGTATTTCCCTCTGCGCCGGCATGAGCCAACCCTCTCAGGACTCCCATAACAACAATATCGCCGGTGGCCCTGACCTCGGCCCCGGGGTTCACATCGCCCACGATGACCACCGAGCCATCGTAGGCAATACGCTGGCCGGACCTTACCGTTCCCTTGTACAAAAGCGTGTCTGGCAAGGCGCCGGCAAGAACGTCCCTGGTATACCGGGGCCTCTCAGTCACGCGACTCGCAGTACTCTCACGGGGCTTGTCCTGTGGGACGCTCCTCACAGTCCTGCGCTCCGTCTGAGATTCCCTTCTCGGCGCTTTTTCCCTGTGTTTCACCTTCTTGAGCTTCAGCCCGAAGGGATAGGCGAGTATGTTTTGGATCTCCAGGATCTCATCGAGAGAAAAGCCCTCTTCGCCGGTCTCCAAGATCACATCGGGAGCACCCTTGAAGAAGAACTCAGACTTCCTTAAGTGTTCCCGGAGTTTTTCTTTCAGTACTTCAAAGTCTTGTTTGGCGTTTAGAATGAGGTACAGGCCTTCCTTGCTTCCCTTAAAGACTACGTCCTGTGTAATCTCCAATACTCCGCACCTCCGCGTCGACCCCGAAGGCAAGGGCTCACTGCCCCGCCTCAGCAGGAGGGTTAAGCCGCGGCTCGAAATACGCGTCGAAAATGGCCCTTCCAACCGGGGCGGCCACTTCTGACCCACTTCCGCCTTGATCGATAACAACCGCCAAGGCTATCTCCGGGTTGTCGAAGGGCCCGAAACCAACAAACCATGCGTGGTTCTCTCCCAGTGGATTCTCTGCGGTACCTGTTTTCCCTGCTACCTTAATGGGCAGATCGTGAAATGTCCAGTAGGCCGTCCCGCGGGGGTCTCCCGTGACCATGGCCATTCCCTTTTTCACTTCGTCGAAAATCCACTGTTCCACGTCAAGAACTCCTGCCACTTCGGGGTCAAGTGAACGCACCACTTCGCCATCTTGCGACAAGATCTCCTTGACCAGGAAAGGCTTCATGCGCACTCCGTCATTGGCTATGGCCTGCGTGAGCGAAGCAATCTGGATTGGCGTGTCTAGGTGGAAGACCTGACCCATGGCTCCCATCATGTGCTCCGAGTAGAGGACCTCGGGCTCGAAAACCCGTCCCTCGGAGTAAGCCTTCGCCTTCCAGGCCGAGTCGGGCACGGTGCCGTAGTTCTCACCGTACAGGTCGATACCTGTCTTGGCGCCCAGGCCAAGTTCCCTGGCATACTTAGCGTAGGTGTCCATGCCGAGCCTACGACCCATTTCGTAGAAATACACGTTGCACGAGTCCCTGATCGCCTCCGCGAGGTTCACCGAACCGTGTCCCCAGCTCCGGTGGCACACCAGGCTCGGCACATTGGGGTGATGCCCAGGGTCATAGATCTCTTCTTGAGGAGTCGTCTTTCCCTCGGCAAGGGCCGCGATGGCAGTCACCACCTTGAAGGTGGAGCCCGGCGGGTACAAGCCGGTTGTCGCAAGGTCGCTGAACCTCCACTGGCCGCTCGTAAGGAACGCGTTCAGTTCCTGCTGGCTGATGCCTGAGACGAGCTTGTTCGGGTCAAATCCCGGGGCGGACACTATTGCCAGCACCCCGCCGGTCTTTACGTCCAGCACTACGACCGCTCCGCCTTTGGCCGTCGGGTACTTCTCCATCGCAACGCGCACCGCCGCCTCGGCCGCCTGTTGCAGCTTGAGGTCTATATTCAGCTTTATGTTGTTGCCCGGGATAGGGTCGATACCGGGGCCCTTGTTGCCAGTCGGCCGCATCAGGTAGTCGACCTCAACCTGATAACCTCCGTCAACGCCCCTAAGTACGGCTTCGTAGTAAGATTCCAGGCCCTGTTTGCCCAGGATGTCGCCGATGGAGTAGCCTTGGTCTTTAAGCTCGGCCAGCTCTCTCTCGGAAATCTCTCCAACGTAGCCGAGGATAGGAGACATAAGGGTGCCTCCCGGATAGTAGCGGATGGGCTCCGGCTCGATGAAAACACCTCTGAGCAAAGGGGCATCCTCGACTATTGCGGTGTACTGCTCCGGCGTTATGTCCTTGGCAATGGGGATGGGCTCGAAGTACCGGCCCCGGTACTGTAGGAGCCTCTTCTCGATATCATCCATGCTCATGCCGAGGATTGTGGCCAGGTGAGGCAGTGTCTTCTCCGCGTCGGCTTGGTCGGTATACCAGTAGTAGACCGAAAAAGACGGACGAGAAGTAACCAGCGCGTCGCCGTTTCTGTCGAAGATGTCGCCCCGTGGAGCCGGAATGCTGGTGATCCTGGTCCGGTTCTGGTGGGACATCACGCTGTAGACTTCTCCCTTTATTATCTGGAGGTAGAACATCCTCGTGGCGAGGGCGAGGAAAATCAGTATAAGCCCGATGGTCACCGCTTCTTTCCGGCTCTTGAGCAGTGAAGGAGCCAGACTGTCGCTGGTCTCCGGGGTGATGTTGGCTTCTCTCCTCATAGGGCCGCTTCCCTGCCCTTCCGGCCCGACGACGGCCACACGTTCGCGGCGCCAAGAGCCATCCTTTTCACGGCGAAGTGGAGCGGCCCGATAAGAGCAAGAGACCAGAGAGCCGAGGGAATCCAGATGGACCTTAGGAAATAGGGTGCGGCAATGCGGATGCCCCTCGAGGCCAGGATCCCCCATGTGACAAAGTCTGCCAAGGTCATCCCGCTCAAGGCGGCAAGCATCTTCGAAGACAGGCTGTCGGGGTTAAGCACGCTCTTTATTACAGCCGCCAGAAGAGCTGCCAGCGCGAGGGCTATGGCCCTTGAGCCGAGGCACCTGGCAGTCACAACGTCTTCGATAAGCCCCAGGACGAAACCGGCAGGTAGTGCATACCACAGATCGCAGAGCCACCCTACGCAGACCGCGAGACCCGCAAGTATGTCCGGCCCGCCGACCGCCGGGGCCGCGACAAACTCAACCGTCTTCGCCAGAGGGGCAAGGACCAGCGCAACTGCTATTACAGAGCCATCGCGAGGGTTCATCGTCCAACCACCATGACTTCCTCAAGGTGCTCGAAATCCACCGACGGCCTTACTATCGCTTCCTTAACCAGTCCCGGCTGGGGGATCCTGACCGACACCACTTCTCCTATCAAGAGCCCTTCCGGGAACTTGCTGCCCATACCCGAGGTAATGATGAGGTCTCCGACCTGCACGTCGGCATCTTTAGAGAAGAACCGCGCCGTAAGCGAGTCTTGCCCTCCCCCGCCCAATACAACGCCGAGGTCTCTGGACCGCTGCACTACGGCGCCGACACCGCTCTCCGGGTCCGTTAGGAGGAGGACCGTGGATACGTTGGTCCCCACCGACAGGACGCGGCCCACGAGCCCTGCCTGACAGACTACCGCCGCGTCCGGTACTACGCCTTGCTCCGTTCCGGCAGCGATAGAAATGCATGAGAACCACTTGCTGGGGTCACGGCCGTATACTTCGGCCACGAGATAGTCCCCGGGGGCGTTCTCTTGAAAGCCTAGGAGGTCCCTGAGGCGCTCATTCTCGGCTTCGACCTCTTGGAGCCTTGATTCCAGCACCCGGAGCTGTCCGAGGGCGGCCTCGAGTTCCTCATTCTTGCGAATGAGCGCCTCTTTATCGGCAAATGCGACTCTTAGGGACTCAAACCTCCCCACTATCGCAGAATAGGCTGAAGATACGGGCTTGGATGCCTTAAGAAACAAGGAGCCCCAGAACGAAGGGCCATCCTGAGGCTTCCCGGTCACGTTCATTAAGGTTACCGAGGCAGCCACCAAGACAGCCAAGACTATTATCTTCTTGTACTGGAAGCGCCGCCTCACGGTATTCCCCTCTTATTGTTTGGATCTTCTTGATGACGCCAGGACTTTCCTGAGCTTTTCGGGGTCCTCCAGCATTATCCCGGTTCCCCTCGCGACCGCCGAAAGGGGATCGTCAATGATGTGTACGGGCATTCCGGTTTCTTGGCTCACGAGCCTATCTAGGCCTTTTAGGAGCGACCCGCCGCCCGTCATCACGATTCCCCTGTCCATGATATCCGCTGCCAGCTCGGGGGGAGTACGCTCGAGCGTTTCCTTGATGGCATCGATGATGGCTCCTACGGGCTCGGCGAGGGCTTTCCTTATCTCTCTGGAGTCCACCGTGATGGTCCTGGGAAGCCCGGTGACTAAGTCGCGGCCTCTTATCTCCATGGTCTGCTCCTCATCGAGCTCGTATGCCGAACCTATGGTTATCTTTACTTCCTCGGCCGTCCGCTCGCCTATAAGCAGGTTGTAAGCCCGCTTCACGTAGTTCACGATCGCCTCGTCCATCTCATCACCGGCGACCCGTATGGACCTGGAAGCGACAATCCCTTCTAGGGATATGACGGCCACTTCGCATGTACCTCCGCCTATATCAACGACCATATTTCCGGTTGGCTCATTTACGGGGAGTCCGGCGCCAACGGCTGAAGCCATTGGTTCCCACACCGTCTCGGCGTCCCTCGCTCCTGCCGATTCGGCGGCGTCGATCACGGCCCTTCGCTCTACCTCAGTGCATCCGGACGGCACGGCAACAAGGACAAACGGCTTAAGGATGCGGCGTCTGTAGGCCTTGCGTATGAAATAACGCATCATGGCCTGGGTGATATCAAAATCTGCGATGACTCCGTCCTTCATGGGCCGGACGGCGATTATGTTTCCGGGCGTGCGGCCGATCATCTGCTTGGCCTCTGTCCCCACCGCCAGCACTTCCTTGGTGTCGGCGTTTATCGCGACAACCGAAGGCTCCATGAGGACTATTCCCTTACCGCGAACATGCACCAGAGTATTGGCCGTACCCAGGTCGATGCCGATGTCTTTGCTGAGGTAGTTAAACAGCCACTGCACCGTATCCACTCTCCCTTTTCGTCTCAAATCCCTATAAGAACCAGCCGGGGCTTATCTCTCTAAGGCTCACGAAAGACGTTCTCGACACAATCACATGGTCGAAAACCGCTATTCCCAGCACTTTCCCTGCCTCGACCAGTCTTTTCGTTATCTCAATGTCGTCGTCGCTCGGGGTAGGATCGCCGCTCGGGTGGTTGTGTACAAGCACCATTGACGCGGCGTTCCTGCGTATGGCGTTCTTGAATATCTCCCTTGGATGAACCAGTGACGAGTCGAGACTGCCTATCGATTCTACTTCTTTACTTATCACCTGATTCCTGGTGTTTAGGAGCATGACTGCGAAACACTCACGGTCATATTCAGTGAGCTCGGTCTTCACATACTCATAAACATCTCTGCCGCACCTCACTGCGAAGGGCTTTCCTTCAGGTCGGACGGTCCGGTAAAGCCTCCTGCCAAGCTCCACCCCCGCCTTGAGCCTGGCGACCTTGGCGGGACCTACGCCTGTCATCCCTCTCAGTTCGTCAAGGGTAAGCCCAATCAGGAAACCTAGACTCGTACCGTATTTTTCTTCGGACAGGGACAACATCCTCCGGGAAACATCTATGGCGGTTTCCCTGGAATTACCGGTCCCCAGCAGTACGGCCAGGAGCTCGGCATCCGAGAGAGCCTCCGCCCCCATCCGAAACAGGCGTTCCCTCGGCTTATCCTGCGAGGGCCAATCTTTGATTGTCAAACGTTCTTGGGATATCTGGGACTCCTCCTTACATGCCCTTCGCAAGCCCCGTATCCCATATCAAACACTCTAGACCGACAAGAGCTCCTCCAGCCTTACTCCTGCGAGCCTGAGGAGCCTGTACACCTTGGGCAAAGGGAGCCCGATAACGCTGGAAAAATCGCCGTTTACTGTGGTCACAAACATGCCGCCTATCCCCTGGAGCGCGTAGCTCCCCGCCTTATCCATCGGTTCGCCGGTGGAAACGTACCAGTCGATCTCTTCTTCCGTAAGCGGGCTCATGGTGACCTCGGTCTTGTCGAAATCGTCCAGCACCCTTTTCCCTCTGGGGTCCCAGAGGGCAACCCCCGTATACACCACATGGGTCTTTCCTGCGATCTTCCGGAGCATCCTTCGGGCATCATCAGCGCTCTCGGGCTTCCCCAAGACGGTCCCATCTATGTAGACGATCGTGTCGGCTCCCAATACGTAGTCATCGGGCAACATCTTGGACACCTTGTCGATCTTCCTGCGCGACAGGATTTTCACCAGGTCATGGGGTTCTATCCCGTCCCGGTTCACCGTTTCGGCAGCGTTTGACGGCACAACCACCGGGATAATGCCCGCCCCCTCCAATAGCGCCTTTCTCCTGGGAGACTCGGAAGCCAGTATCAGCCGCAAGCAACATCACCGCCCAAGGAGGAGGACAAGGAGGAGAGCCAAGAGACCGCCGGCTAAGTTCAGGCGGAGAGTAAACCCGAAGGTGAACGTAACCGCATTGAGGTCGAGAGTGAAAGGCGGGTTCACCCCAATGCTGAACCCTCTAGTAAGGACCGGAGCTACTCCTGACAGGACTCCTTCGAGTATGGTGCCTACAATCGCGCCTATTATCAGCGCGAAGATTATGATCCAGTGTCGCCCTCTCTTCATACCCGCGTCCTCCCAGATTATACCAATATGGTTGCCCGGTCGCCACTTCTTGATTCACACAAACTTCGGGTCTTACCAGCAATTTTATGTTAAGCATGATATATGCACAAGAGCTGCATCCCGATTGTCGAAGAGGCACCGCTACTGTAGACGAGGGGAAGCACACGACTGTTCCACCAAAAGGAGCGCCGCCCGCTCAAACTTGAGTCGGGCGGCGGGATTTCTGAGAAACAACATCCGGCACTAGGAAGCCGCGACTTCAGTCTTCTCTTCGTAAGACTTGATCGTCTTGACCGGGCACTTCGTTACGCAAATGCCGCAGTTGTCACAGTTCGTGTAATCGATCTTGGCAAGGGTCCCGCGGTCCATGAAGATGGTCTTCTGCGGGCACGACCTCACACAAGCCTGGCACGCTATGCAGCCGACCTTGCAGTTCTTGCGCGTGACCGGTCCCTTGTCATATGACCTGCACAGGATGTGGACCTTCTTGGACGCCGGGACGAGCTCGATAATCCCCCTGGGGCAGGCCTTGGCGCAGGCGCCGCACCCGGTACATTTCTCCCTATCAACGACGGGGATCCCGTCTTCTCCCATGTGGATCGCATCGAAGACGCACGCCTTCACACAAGAGCCAAGACCCAGGCAGCTGTAGGAGCACTTCTTAGTGCCTCCAAGGGCGTGCAGGGCGTGGCAGTCTTCTACGCCTTGATACTCCGCGGCTATTACCGCGTTGTCGCAATTGCCCTGGCAGTAGACCACGGCTACGGACGGCTCGACGTCACCTGCGGCGACCCCCATGATCTTGGCAACCAGATCGGCTACGTTCTTCCCGCCAACAACGCAGGCGTTAACAGGGGCTTTCCCCTCAGAGATGGCCTCTGCGAGGGCGGCACAGCCGGGAAACCCGCATCCTCCGCAGTTGGCTCCGGGGAGCACCGAGATGATCTCGGTTACCTTTGGATCTGTCTCAACCTTAAACTTCTGGGCGGCCACGGCCAAGAGCAGTCCAATGACAAGACCTGACAACCCTAGCGATACTATCGCGCTTACCATCTCGTTCTCCCCCCTACTTGAGTATTGTCTTGAAGAGACCCGAGAAACCGAGGAACCCAAGGGACATGAGCCCTGTCGAGATGAGTGCCAGCGGGAAGCCCTTAAGCACTTCAGGGATATTCATGAACTTCCAGCGCTCGCGGATCCCGGCAAAGATCACGATGGCAAGACTCCAACCAAGGGCTCCTGCTAGGCCGTTCACAGTGCCCCACAAAATGCCGTACTGGTTCTTGACGTTGAGCATGGCCGCTCCCAGCACCGCACAGTTGGTCGTTATGAGCGGCAGGTAGATTCCCAGCGCCTTGTAAAGCGACGGCGCGGTCTTCTTAAGGAAGATCTCAACCAGCTGCACAAAGGCTGCGATTACCAATATATAGGCGATCGTCCGGAGGTACTCGAGACCGAAAGGCACCAAGATGAACTGCTCGAAAGCAGCTGCTACAGTCGAAGCGAACGTCATTACGAATATGACTGCTCCCGACATGCCTATGGCGGTCTCAAACTGCTCTGATAGTCCAACAAAGGCACACAGGCCCAGATACTGCATGAATATGAAGTTGGAGGTGAGCACTCCGGCCAACAATATCGAGATGAACTGCACGTCGATCCCTCCGTCCTTCTAGCTCGCCTCGATTACGAGACTGTCTTGGCCCTCTTGGCCGCCGCGCGCTGGAACGCGATGTTAAGGACCGCCATCAGCACGCCCAAGGTAATGAACCCTCCCGGCGGCGTGAGCATGACCGACATAGGCTCAAAAAGCGGCTTGGAGGGGAGTACCATTGAACCGACGGTAAGCGTCCCCGTGCCCAAGAACTCCCTTACCGCTCCTATAAGCATGAGGTCGATCATGAAGCCGGCTCCGACGCCGAGGCCGTCGAAAGCCGCACGCAGGGGCGAGTTCTTGTACGCAAAAGCTTCTGCTCTTGCGATCACGATACAGTTCACCACAATGAGCGATACAAAGATGCCTAAGATCTGGTACATCGCCGGAAGGTAAGCTCTCATCACCAGCTCGACGATAACGACCGGAGTGGCAATCAATATGACGAAAACAGGTATCCGGATCTGGTCGGGCGTAACCTTGCGCAGGATAGACACGAACACGTTTGAGAACGTCAAGACGAATACGACCGCTACCCCCATCCAGAAACCGTTAACCAGAGATGTGGTGACCGCCAACGTCGGGCACAGTCCAATGGCTGCCTTGAATGTGGCGTTCTCCTCTATGAGACCCTTGGTGAACTCACCAATGAGAGACCTCTTGTTCACGAAAGCTCACCTCCCGCCCTATTTGCCTTGCGCCTTGCCGCCACGTCGTGGGCGTATCCGTAGTACCTGGGTACCACGAACTTATCTATCAGTGGCGTCGCCAAGTTCATAAGGAGGATGGCGTAGGTCACGCCTTCGGGGTAGTCGCCCCAGTACCTTATGAGTAATGTGATAAGTCCTGCTCCTATGCCCATATACGTCCGGCCCTTCGGAGTAACGGGCGACGTCACGTAGTCCGTGGCCATGAAGAACGCGCCCAACATCGCGCCTCCCAGGAGGATCCCCCTGAGCGGGTCGCCCTGGAACAGAGCGCCGGGTTTTCCGAAAATGAAAACCCCGAGCCCAAGCGTCCCGAGGTAGGCCACGGGAATCCGGTAATCTATAACTCCCCTCATGAGGAGGTACGCTCCACCGAGGAGGATGGCAATCGCGCTGGTCTCACCCAAGGAACCCAACCGGTTGCCGATAAGAAGGTCGACCAGAGAACCCGCAGCCTGGCCGCCTTTGAACGCGTGAAGTGGGGTAGCTCCCGTTGCCGCGTCCATCGTAAGCGGGTTCAGCCAGGCGCTCGTCACATGAAGCGGCCATGCCGCCAGCACAAACGCCCTGCCTGCCAGGGCGGGGTTCACGAAGTTCGTACCCAAACCGCCAAACACCTGTTTAGCGACCACTATCGCAAACGCCGATCCGACAACCGGCACATACAGCGGCACAGCCGGTGGCAACGTGAGTCCCAGAAGGAGACCCGTTACGACTGCCGATAGGTCGCCGACAGTCACAGGCCGCTTGACGGCCTTTTCGTACAAGTATTCTGCCAAAACCGCCGATATCGTCGAAGCGGCGAGTACGCCGAACGCTTTCACCCCGAAGAAGACCACAGCCGCCACAGAGGCCGGGACCAGAGCGATGACGACATCGAGCATGATGCTTCTAACGGTCTTCGCCGCCCTTATATGGGGCGATGATGTGATCAAGAGTTTGTCTGCCATGCCTTTCCCTCCGTCTCCTCTGAAGTCCCGCTATTTCTTGGCGGCGGCGCGCCTCTTGGCCGCGATGTGGGCTTTGGCGAGCCTTATCGACTGTGTGAGCGGCCTCCTGGACGGGCACACATACGAGCAGGCGCCGCACTCGCAGCAGTCCATAACCCGCATCTTCTCTGCATCGTCCATGTAGCCGTTCTCGGCGTAAGCCGCCATCCAGACAGGCAAGAGCCTCATGGGGCACGCCTCAACGCACCTTCCGCACCTGATGCAAGGAAGTACAGGCTCGGTCTTAACCGCCTCGGCGGGAAGGACCAAGACTCCCGAAGTTCCCTTGACAATGGAGACGTCGGTATCCCGGACGGACACACCCATCATCGGTCCCCCAAGGACGACCTTGCCCGGAGTGGACGAGAACCCGCCGGCCTTCTCAATAAGGTACGAGACGGGTGTGCCGATAAGAGCCCTAAGGTTCACCGGACGGGCCACACCCTCTCCCGTCACCGACACTATTCGCTCGACCAGAGGAAGCCCGGTCTTGAGAGCCATCGCCAGCGCATAGGCCGTACCGACGTTGGAAACGATAACCCCCACGTCAAGCGGAAGTCCCGGAGGGGGAGGAACCTCTCTACCCAGAACGACCTCGATGAGCTGTTTTTCGCCGCCGCGCGGATAGCGGTGGGACAACACCGCGATCTCAAGTTCGGGATACGGCTTCGCAGCTTCTTCCATGGCCTTTATCGCATCGGGCTTGTTGTCCTCGATGCAGATAATGCCCTTCTTAACTCCCGCTCCCTTCATGAGAGCCCGGAAACCGAAAACCACATCGGCAGCCGACTCTTCCATGAGTTTCTGGTCTGCCGTCAAGTAGGGCTCACACTCAACCCCGTTTAGCAGGTAAGTGTCGATTGTCTTGCCGGGAGGAGGCGTCAGTTTGACCGCGGTCGGAAACGCAGCCCCACCGAGACCTACCAATCCGGCTTCTCTGACCACTTCCCGGATCTTTTCCTGGCTGATTGCCTCAAGGTCATCCCCGACGGGTGCGATCCCCTCGTAGAGGGTGTTCTCTCCATCGGGCGTGAGCACAATGGCATCAACCTCACGTCCAAGGACGGGTTGGTACCGGGGTTCTATGGCCTTCACTTTACCTGAGGTTGGCGCATGTAGGCAGGCACTCACCGCTCCTTGGGCTTCGGCAATCTTCTGCCCACGCTTCACATCGTCGCCAACGTTTACCAAAGGCTTTGACGGCGCTCCGGTATGCTGGGACAAGAAGAGCGTGAGCTCGGCTGGAATACCAGCGTCTTCTATTGGCATGCGGCCGGAGAGCTCTTTCTTGTCCGGAACCGACACACCGCCTGAACCACGTTTGGCCTTGACCACCATCCCACCTCAATCCCCCAAAATTGCGAAAAAGGTTTGCCGATATCACAATTGCCTAGCGCACAAACATAATTCTAGTCCTCCGTATCACAATCAGTCAAACTGTACGGAGAACACAAACGCGAGATACTGTGAGATAACACAAGTATTAGACGGATTTTCTCTTGCTCCTCGGCATTATGCCGAGTTCGGCCCTATACTTGGACACGGTGCGCCTTGCGACCTTAATGCCGAGTTTCTCTAGTTCCCGGCATATTTCGCGGTCTCCCAACGGATTTCTCACGTCCTCTGTCTTCACAATCTCAATGATCTTTGACTTCACCGAGTCTTGGGACAATGTGCTCTTCGACGTCTTGAGTCTCGGACTGAAAAAAGTCTTCAGAGGGAGCACACCGTATGTTGTATCCACATACTTGTTTGAGACCGCACGACTTACCGTGGACTCGTGCATGCCGATTTCCTGAGAAATATCCTTTAGAGTAAGCGGCTCAAGTGACCCGGGTCCTTTGAGGAAGAAGGATTTCTGACGGCTTACGATAGCCTCCACTACCCGTATGAGAGTCGCTTTCCGCTGTTCGATGCATCTTAGGAGGTTCTGGGCTCTCCTTAATTCGTGCCTGAGAAACAGCCTGGCTTCTCTGTCGTTGCCCCTCACCAGATCCGTATACCACCTGTTCCAGCGGATACTGGGTATGGCCTTATCGTTGAACTCCACACGGAGTTCGTTTCCGGCCTTCCGCACAACCACCTCTGGGACCACAAAGGATACCGGGGCCGGCGAGACTGCCGCTCCGGGCTTTGGGTTCAACTTGAGAATAGAACCCTTGGCGAGGAGAACGGCTTCGACTGTCGTGTTCTCTTCTCTCGCTATCTTCCGGTACCTGCCCCGGGCCAGGTCTTCCAGGTGAGACTCGATAATCCTCATCTCAAGACCGGTCATGCCCGCGGCCCTGGCCTGAAGCAGGAGACACTCCCTGAGGTCACGGGCTCCTACTCCCGCCGGGTCCAGAGACTGCACGACGCGGAGAGCTTTCTCAACCGCGTCAAGCGTCTGCCGCGAGATCCTAGAGATCTCGCTGAGATCCGCCCTCAGGTAGCCATTGTCGTCCAGGCTCCCGATTATGGCAAGGATGGCGGCTCTTTCGGCCTTTGACACGGCCATGACGCCCGCCTGGGCCATCAGGTAGTCCCTAAGGGACATCCCTGCGGATGAAGAAGGTTCGTACATGCGGCTCTCATGTCCGGTGCTTCTTGCAAGGTCATGCAGCGGCTCTAGCGAATCGAGGAAAAACGAAAGGAGTTCATCGTCGTCCCGTTCCCCTTCGCTCTCGAGAGTTACCTCCGGATACTCTTCCTCGACTTCAATAAGGGGGTTCTCCTGGACCTCTTCCAATATAAGATCGCGAAGCTCAAGGGCGCTCATCTGGAGAACCGTGAGCGCCTGCTTCATCTCGGGCGTAAGGCTTAATCGCTGGGTTTGGACTAGTTCCAGTCCGTAGCCGGTTTTCATGATGTCCCCCCAATGATCTATTAGCCGTAGCGCCCTGTATTGCCTGCAGGCGCTTTATTCCAGCCCGATCTTCTTGGTGGTGACATCTACCCTTTGCAGGTATATCCCTGTGAGGTACTCGATTCTGTCTTTGAGGCGCCGCTGAACGGCGGCCATCACTTGGAACACCTTGGCCCCGCGCTCCAGAACAAGCTCCACATCGAGGGTGGCCCCGTCGCTCACAGTAAGCACGAGGGTTTTCAGAACGCGCTTCACCCCCGGCACCTCAAGCGCCACACGCTGAGCGATCTGCATCACAACCGAATCGTAGATGTAGAAGCGGCCAAAGTAGCTGTAGGTAGGTCGGACTACTGACCGCTCCGGAACGGGCTGCCTTTCCCTCGACCGCGTAAAGACCCGGATCGGGTCGACCAGATAGCCGGAAAAGGTCTTCTTGACCTCAAAAGCAGGAGCGGGTATGACGTGCTTCCCTTCTTGCCTCCGGTGCCACAGAGCGCGGTTTATCTCTTCGCCCGTGGCGAAGTCGGTGATATGGAGGTACTCGAGAGGCATAGAGAGCCCGAGCCTCGATATAATGCGGTCAACCATGGTCTGAGAGGTGCCCAGGATGAGCACCCGCCGCGGGGCGAGGGACATGAGGCCCTCCCGGACTTCCAGGGCATGGCCCGCGGCGGAGAAGATTGCCCTCCTTATGGCGGCCGTCTTTGTTTCCTCTCTCTTGGCCGACCTCCCGGCTACGATTCGAGACCCGGAGATAAGGAGACCATCGTCGATAATGGCGTCGCACGACTTCTCCTGGGCTACCGTCATGGCATGGTGGGACTTCCCCGTTCCGCTGGGGCCTATGAGGGCAATTACCTCGATATGCCCGAGATCGCCCTCTCTATTTACTTCTTCTTTCCCCGGGAAAACCACGAGAAGCCACCCTTCTTCTCCGCCCCATCCTTTTCGGGCGCAGGCGGCTTTGGAGGCTGCGGCGCGACATCCTCGCTCACCAGGCTGCCCACAAGCCGGGCGGCCTTTTTCTGGTCCTCTGTCTTGGCCGCGTTCTGAGCTGCCTCGATGAGGCCGGGCCAGAGCGTTTTCCCTATGAACGCGGCGTTGGCCAGGGCGAAGTTGGGGTCCAGTTCCATAGCCCGGCGCCAGTGTTCCACGCCTTTCCCCGACTGCCCGTCGGCCAGCAAGATGGCTCCGTAAAGCAGCTCGACACTGGCCTTGAACTCCTTGTCAGGCGCATTCGGCACGCCCTGGGCCGACTCGAGCTTCTCCATAAGCCTGAGCACGTAGTCTTCGGCCCGGTCGTACTGCCCGTTCCTGAAATACAGGTCGCCCAAAGCAAGGTATGGTTCGTGGAGGGCAGGCGTGATCCGGTTTGCCTCCAGCCACTTGGATATGGCGCCCTCAAGGTCGCCGGCCATGGTGCACGCCGTGGCGTAGTTCTTATATGCGGGGATATATGTCGGGTCTATCTCTATGCACTTCTGCCACATGGCCTTGGCCTCTTCAGCTTCACCTTTTTGGAACAGCCCGAGGCCGAGGTTGTAGAGAACGAATATGGAATCGGGCCTAAGCTCAAGGGCCTTCTTCCAGGTTCCCAGCGCTTTGTCCAGCTCATTGGAGGTGGCGTAAGCCTCTCCCAGAGTGTTCAAGGTGGCCACATTGTCGGGCTCTAGCTCGTGGGCTTTCTCCAGGTAGGTGATGGCTTTGGCGTTGTCGCCCGTCGCCAGGTAGCAGAGGCCCAGGTTGAAATGAAGCCCCGGGTTTTCGGAACCGAGTCTCAAAGCCCTGGAAAGGTGCGAGATGGCCTCCTGGTACTTGCGCATATCGGTATATATGGCGCCCAGGTTATGCAGCGCCTGGAGGTTCGAAGGATCGAGTTCCAGCACTCTCTGCCACTGCTTCTCCGAGTCTGAGGGTCTGCCGACGGCTATGTAGATCTCACCCAGCTGCGCATGGGCCAAGGGGTTCCCGGGGGAGTGAGCCACGGCTGCCTCCGATTCCTTGAGGGCCCCTTCGATGTTCCCCCTTAAGGCGAGGATTTTGCCCAAGAAGTAATGTGACGGACCGTGCTTGGGGTTTATCTGCACCGCTTTCTCGAACGACTCCTGGGCGGTATCCAGGTCGCCCTCATCGGCGAAAAGTATTCCTTTGTAATACAGGGCGTCGACGCTGCGCTTATCCATCGCCAGGATCTCTTCCAGGCTTTTCTTGGCGTCCTCGCGACGGCCTTTCTTCATATAAGAGAGCGTAAGCTGCAGACGCAAAGGGATGTCCCTGGGTCTTTGAGCCACGTCCCGTTCCAGCTTGGCAATTATCTCATCAAGCGCCTTCTCGTTTGTTCCCACAACGCATCCCCCGCTTTCAGCATGCGTACGTATCTTCTCTCCGGAACTATATATTACCTCCACGACGGAAAACCTTGACACTATCGAAAATCCTTGACGGAGAATAATCCTATCATAATAATAGGATTAGCGTAACCGAGGGAGGGTAGATGATGCCTTTCAGGCTGTCAACAAGAGGACATTACGCCGTGCTTGTCATGTACGAACTGGCTAAAGCGGGTGGAGCCTATTCGTCCCTCCAGGACATCTCTACCTCTTGGAGCTTGTCCCAAGGCTACCTCGAGCAAATCGTGAGACCGCTCAGAGAAGCCGGACTTGTCGAGGGAAAAAGAGGGTTTGGCGGGGGTTACGCTTTGGCCAGGGATGCTTCTGAGATAACCGTCGGCGAGATCGTGAGGACAGTCGAAGGGCCAGTCGTACCGGTCCAGTGCGTGGCCGATGACTTGCACCCCGAAAGATGCCCGGACGATTGCAGGGCCAAATCGGTCTGGCAGAAGGTCGGGGAAGCCATAGACAATGTCCTGGACTCCATTACGCTTGGAGATCTCATTCGAGAAGAGAATCAAGATGCTGCATCTTCGAAAGGAGACCGGTCCTGTGACGAGTGAATATATGAGCCCCGCCCGCAAGGTCTATCTAGACCACTCTTCGACGACTCCGGTGAGGGCGGAAGTCCTTTCCGTGATGATGCCCTTCTTCGCTCAGGCTTTCGGCAACGCATCCAGCATCCACCGCTGGGGTAGAGAGGCCCGGGTCGGTGTGGAGACCGCGCGCGAGAAGGTCGCCTACTTGCTGGGGGCCGAGCCGTCGGAGATCGTTTTTACATCAGGCGGAACCGAAGCCGACAACCTCGCCCTGAGGAGCACGGCCCACCTCCTCCGGTCAAAAGGGAATCATATCATCACGACGGCAGTAGAACACCACGCCGTCCTTCATACATGCCAGGTCCTTGAGAAGGAAGGGTACGAGGTAACGTACCTGCCCGTGGACAAGTACGGGATGGTCTCGGTGGAAAGCGTGAGAGAGGCCATTCGACCCGAGACGATTCTGATATCGGTTATGCACGGACAGAACGAGGTAGGTACAATACAGCCCATAGAAGAAATCGGGCTTCTCGCGAAGGAGAAAGGGATACTCCTCCATACTGACGCCGTTCAGAGCGCCGGAAAGATACCGACTAAAGTCCGGGACATGAACGTGGACCTCATGACTATCTCCAGTCACAAGATGTACGGCCCCAAAGGCATAGGCGCGCTTTATGTAAGGAAGGGCATCAGGATCGCCCCTCAGATCACGGGAGGCGCCCATGAGCGGGGCCGCAGGGCGGGTACCGAGAACGTTGCCGGCATCGTAGGGTTCGGCGAAGCCTGCTATCTCGCCGAACGAGAGCTGGAGGCGGAGGGTAAGAGGCTGACGACCCTTAGAGACAAGCTGATAAATGGGATCCTGGAGAAGATCCCAGATACCGTGCTGAACGGCCACCCCACGAAGAGACTGCCTCATAACGTCAATGTGAGTATCAAGTACGTAGAAGGCGAATCGGTGCTCCTGAACCTCGACCGGATGGGAGTCGGCGCGTCATCCGGCTCGGCATGTACGTCAGGGTCGCTGGAGCCTTCTCACGTCCTCTTGGCGATGGGAGTGCCTCACGAAGTAGCTCACGGGTCGATTCGCATGACGCTGGGACGGATGAACACAGAAGAGGATATTGACTACGTCCTGGAGGTCCTTCCGCCGATTGTCTCCAGGCTCCGGGAGATGTCCGCTTTCAGTGCTTCTACAGATTCAGAAGTCTGTGGGGGAGGCCACAAGAATGTACAATGACAAAGTAATGGACCACTTCTTCAACCCACGAAACGTAGGCGAGATGGAGAACCCTGACGGGGTCGGCCAAGTCGGAAACCCCATCTGCGGCGATGTGATGAGGGTACAGATTAGGGTCAAAGACAACCGGATCGAGGATGTGAAGTTCAAGACCTTCGGCTGCGGGGCCGCCATCGCCACGAGCTCCATGGTTACCGAACTGGTCAAAGGACTTACGCTCGACGAGGCTATGGAAGTATCAAATAAGACAGTGGCCGAAGCCTTGGGGGGGCTCCCGCCCCAGAAAATGCACTGTTCGAACCTCGCGGCCGACGCCCTCCACGAAGCGATCAAGGACTACCGGTCAAAAGCTGCCGCGGCGCGCTGATCCTCGGCCAAAGCCTTAGAAGTCCACCTAGCCGTCCACCGGGCCCCGGAGAATCTCCGGGGCCTTTCTGATTCTACAAACTCCGCCTTTCTGTCGATGTATGTCAAGAATACGGGCCCTATGGGGAACCAAAGTGCAGGAAATGCATTCTAATAGTAGAAATGGGTGCTTACCAAGGGGAAAACCGGGGTGACCAGGGTGAAAGCGAGAAACTTGGTGAAATGCGTAGTCTGGGCCATGCTGCTTGCTCTTCTTACGGCAAATGTCCCTCTCGATGCAATCCCAAGAGCCTATGCTGCTCCGGTCCCATCCGGCCTGGAAGGGTTCAAGGCGACCGTAGTGGGAGACGTCTGCAACGTCCGGTCGGGTCCGGACACTACATACAAAGTGGTTGGCTCCGTGACTATGGGTACCACAGTGGACGTCCTCTCCTACGAGAACAACTGGGCGAAGATAAAGACCGGTAACCTCACCGGGTACATAGCCGGCTGGCTTATTGACGTTGATCTGAAATCTAAAGGCGTGTCGGCCACGATAACCGCCACCGATGTCAACGTCAGGGAGGGCCCGGGTACCACCTACCGGGTCAAGACCATGACCGACAAAGGCAAGGTATACCCGGCAGAAGTAAAGAGGGGCGCTTGGATAAGGGTTACCCTGACCTCCGGTGGTTCTACCGGCTGGATATCCGAAAGTCTCTTGCGACTCGAGTTTGCAGGGTCATCCCAGCCTCAGTCTCCGCCTCAAACTCAGCCTCAGGCTCCGCCCCAGCCTCCCCAGCCGTCCGAGACCGCGAAACCGCCCGTCCAGACCGGTCTGGTGGTGTACCCTGCCAGAGATACCCTTACCATCTACTCGACCGCGATCGCGGGTTCGTCCCAGGTGGCAAAGCTGTCCAAGGGAGAATCGGCTAAGGTAATAGGCGCAGAAGGGGCCTACCTCATGGTCGAAACATCAAATGGCCTGAGGGGATGGGTTTACGGGCCAAACGCCCGCGTGGCTTCCTTGGCAGATCCCAGCATCAGCTTCATCGTCTCGCAAAGCGCGTGGGTCGTTGGGAAATACCCTGTCTCCACGGTGACCGCGACGGACGTCAACTTCCGGAGCGGGCCAGGGACAAGCTATCCCATCATCGGATCCCTCGATAAGGGCGACACGCTATGGGTGCTGGGTACATCCGGCGATTGGAAGCAGGCCGTCTCGCCGTCGGGGCTGACGGGATGGGTTGCAGGGTGGCTCACCTCGCCCACGACTAATGCCTCGGGAACTGCCTTCACAGTCTCGGCTACGGCTAACGGCGGCGATAGGACACTGACGGTAACAGGGCCCTTTGAGAGCGCGGTGGTCATCCCGTCGCCCGACAAGAGCTCAGTTGTGGTCAGCACCTCGATTTTCTTCAATACCTCCGTGGAACTCCCTGTAAACGCTTTCGAGTTCGGCACAATCAAGGTCGCCACAAGCGACGTGACCATAAACTTCCAGGGGAAAGCAAACTACGACGTTGTGGAAATCAAGCCGGGAAAAGTGGTGCTCAGGTTCACCCCGGTAGTAACTTCACTTGACGTCCTTTCATCCGGAAACACAGATGTACTGACCATCAATACCTTGGGATACGCTTGGGCCGACGTGAGACGCGACGGCGATGTGGTCACCCTGTTCCTGCCCGGCGCGTCTTTGGCCGGTGATCTCCCGTCATGCAGCGGGAGAGCCGTCAAGGACGTCACCGTCTCGCCCAGAGACGGAGGCGTTGATATAGCCGTGAGGACAAGCGGGCAGCTCTCGTACCAGATAAAGCAAACAGCCAACTCGATTCAAGCGACATTCGGGGTTTCCGGCCTCGAAGGCAAGAGGATAATCATCGACCCCGGTCACGAGGCCAACGACCCTGGCGCCATCGGTCCGACCGGACTTGCCGAAAGGAACGTTAACTGGGAGATGGCCGTCCGGCTGGCGGAGCTATTGAAACAGGCAGGAGCAACTGCGATACTGACTCGCCAGAGCCTGTACGCCAATTCAGAAGGTCCTCCCGGCTGGGTGCCCAAACCTGGCGAGTACTCCCACTCCCTATCGGAGAGGTCCGCCTGGTCTCAAGGGGCCGACCTGTTCATCTCGATCCACAACAACTGGAACTACGACCGGTCGATCTCGGGCACCACGGTGTACGTGTGTGACAAGAACCCGAACGCGTCCGAATCCAGGCGGTTTGCCTCGCTGGCGTTATCGGAGCTGACCCTTACACTCGGGACCCGCAACATGGGCGTGAGAGACTCGAACTTCCACGTCTGCCGCGAGGCGGCGTCCCCTGCGGTCTTGGTGGAAGTCATGTTCCTCTCGAACCCGGTTGAGGAGGCTCAGTTGCGCCAGGTTGAGACCTGGAACAAGACCGCCCAGAGCCTCTTCAGGGCAGTTCAGAAGTATTTCGGCACAGGCAGTTTCTCGACACCGGGTATCTGACGACCGTATCTCTCACGAACCGCCGCAGTTCTCGGGTGCCGGGAACATCTCGGGCAGCGTGACAAAGTGATACCCCTGTGCCGTCAGAAGGTCTATGATGTCGCCGACGGCCAAGACCGATCCCGAGAGGTCCTCGCCGGGGCCGCCGGCCGAGTGCTGCAGGATCACCGAACCCGGTTCCACGTAGCCTTCGATGTTCCGCATTACCTCGGCCCGCGATAGGCCGCGCCAGTCCAGAGAGTCTATGGACCACATGGCGACTCTGTAGCCTAAGTCAGCCGCTTGCTCTATGAGGGAAGGCTCGGCGGCTCCGTAGGGTGGCCGGAAAAACCCGTTGTCGCTAAGCCCCAGACGGGCCAGCGCGTCTTTGCACTTCTGGAGCTCTTGCGCAAGGACTGGCGAAGCTTTGGTGAGTTTGGGATGGGAGTAAGTGTGATTGCCGATCGAATGACCTTCATCCGCGATCCTCTTGACCACATCCGGGTCCTCTTCAACCCTGCTTCCGATCAGGAAGAAGGTCGCGCGGACGCCCTTCTCCTTCAAAATATCCAGCACCTGGGGCGTATACGTTCTGTCAGGGCCGTCATCGAACGTAAGCGCCACTATCTTATCGGGCCCCTTGCCGGCCCTGAGCACCAGGCCCGGATACAGCTTTTCGAGGTCGATTTCACCGATGGCCCGGTTGTCCCTCTCGTTGCCGCCTTTCAGCGGCATCGGGTCGTCCGGGCGCCTTTGGGGACTGGACTGGTAGGCAAGAATGGTAAGCACTATGACAACCACCAGTCCTGTTATATAAGGCACGGCTTTTCTCAATGAAACACCCCCGGCACATATTGTGCGCCGGGGGCAATGGTTTCACCCGCTGCCAGATGCTAGAACATCGTGCTACCGGTAAACGAGAAATCGCGTATCTTCACGCAAGGCAAGACCGAATCGAAAGTGCTCCACCAGTCTCTGGTAAGTCTTGCGGTACGGGCAATCGCCTCAACCCGGGAAAACGCCTCTACCATAGACTCGGTGAAGCGAAGGTTCTTCACCCTGGCCACAATCTGGCCGTCTTCGATGAGGAAGGTGCCGTCCCTCGTCGTGCCGGTGGCGACGACATTCATAGGCTCCGGACAATGGGTGTAGTGGAACCTTGTCACCAGAAGTCCCCGCTTAGTCGAGCGCAGCATCTCATCCCGAGAAGAGTCGCCCGTCTTGAGGAACATGTTGGAGGGACGGGGGACAAACCGGCCGCCTCTCAGCGGCGAAGCATGGCCCGTGGATTTGACGCCGTCCTTGGCGGCGGTCCGGGAGTCGTACACAAACCCTTTGGCCACGCCGTTTTCGATAAAGACCACTTTTTGCTTGGGCATCCCCTCGATGTCGAAAGGGGCGGCCAGAGAAGCGGTATCGAGACCGTCATCCCAAATGGTCACGTTGTCTCCCATGACTTTCTCGCCCAGGCGCCTGGCCATGAAGCTCCTACCGTGCTGCTTGGCGTCGGCCCCGAAGGCTATCATCCCGAGGAACCTGATGAGGTCCGCAAGTGCATACTCCTCGAAGATCGTGTCGTAACGCCCCGGAGGCAAGTCTACGGCCTCTGGGAACAAGGTGGCCTTCGTGATGGCCTCTTCGGCCACAGCCGCCGCATCTATCTCTCGAGCGTCCCTGGTCAGCCTGTCGGCGTACCCGGTGTTGTCTCCGTCTTGGATGATCGTCCTGAAGAAGGCCTCCGTTCCGGCATGGTAAGCTCTCACGCCGGTAGTCGAGGCGACGGCCAGTTCGGAAACTCCCGACGAGTACGTACCCGAAGCCTGAAGCCCCTTGGACTTGGCCGCGCCTATAACCACGGCGCAAGCCTCGGCGCGGTCTTTCGGTTTTAGGTTAGCCGTAGCCGGGACGTAACAGTTAAGTTCCTGGACAGGCTCTGGTTTGGGAAGCCCCGGGAAATCCTTTTCTTCTCCGGAGACTTCCATGTTCTCCATTGCGGCCTGAACGGCCCACCTGAGCGACCCGTCGTCCAGCAGGTTGGTTGAAGCCACTCCGGCGCTCTTCCCCTTCACAACCTGCACTGTGAGGGCCTGGACGTGGCGCCTCAGGTTCTGGTGGATGTGATTGTCGTAGTACCGGGTAAGGCTCAGGTCAGAAGCGGACAAGGTTACGGAAGCATCAAAGCCCTTGCAGAAGGAAAGGACCTTTTCTAGGACCTTGAGCGCGTCTTCTTTGCCGATCACGCCTCAACACCTACCTTTACCTTGCGGAACCGTGCCGGCGCCGCACCGTGACCTACGTGAATCACCTGGACCGGTTCACCTTTCGCGCACCCGGGGGTACCCCAGATCCGCCACTCGTCCTTTCCGGCAACCGCGTCGCAGGAGTTCCAGAGCTCAGGTGTCATGCCCGTGTAGGCTGCGTTTTTCAGCATCCTTCCGAGAGACCCGTCCTTGATCTCATAAGCGATCTCCTGTCCGAAGTGGAAGTTCAGCCTCTTGTCGTCCAGGCTCCAGCTTCTGGGCGTATCCACGAAGATGCCTTCTTTGGTGTCCTTGATGATCTCGTCAAGAGTCCAATCGCCCGGCTCGAGATTGATGTTGGTCATCCTAATAAGGGGGATGTTTTCCCATCCCACGGCCCGCATTGTCCCGTTCGACTCTTGGTCGAAAAGCGGAGCAAGTTCGCGGGAAGTGAGATAGTCGGTGAAGATGCCCTCCTTGATGATGTCCACGCGCTGGGCCTCAACACCTTCGTCGTCGTAGCCGAAGCTCCCGAGCCCACCCGGAGAGGTGGCGTCGGCAACAATGTTCACTGATGGCGAACCGTAGCGGAAGCTGCCCTTCTTCTCGGGAGTCAGAAAAGATGTGCCGGCAAAAGTCGCTTCCTGTCCGACGACCCTGTCCAGCTCGATGGGGTGCCCGCAAGATTCGTGGATCTGGAGCGCCACCATTGAGCCGCCCATCACCATGTCCGTAACGCCCGTAGGGCACACGGGCGCCTTAAGGAGTTTCACCGCTTCGTCCGCAAGCGTCTCTGCTTTCGACTTTAGGTCCAAACTCTCCACGAACTCGAACCCGCCCCCGGCGTAGTCGGCGAAAGAGCGAGATTGCACGTCTCCGTCACCTCTCGCCATGACCGAGACCGAGCCGCCTGAATGGATTATGGTCTGCTCTATCTGCCTTCCGTCGGTGGACATGAACTCCTTCTCTTCGCGGTAGCTCATGATGGAGGCGGTGGCCCGGAAGACACCCGGGACTTTCTTGGCGCTCTCTACCACATCGATGAGGATCTTGACCTTTTCCTCGGGTTTCAGCGAGAAGGGATCCACCTTGCAAGGCGTCTGCCACCTTGCCCGCTTGGGCTCCATTGGTGCCAGAGACACCCCGTCGCCCTTCTTGCAAAGGGCCGAAGCGTAAGCTATCTTCACCGCTTCATCTGCGGTCTTCTCCAGACTCCTGGGGTCCAGGTAAGGGGTGGCGGAAAACCCCCATGCCCCATCCACCAGAACGCGAAGGCCCAGCCCGGTGCTTTTGGAAACCGAGATTTGCGGCGCCCCGTCCGTGCTCACCGAGACGGGTTCCTGGGTTATGGAAACGTACCGGGCGTCGGCGTATTCGGCGCCCAGTTTTTGGGCAAGTCCCAGTATGCGGTTGAGCTCCGTAAGCAACTACGGCTCCCTCCCTGAGGTTACTTTAGAACTCAAGTGAGCTCTCGCAGAGGGCTTTCGCCAGAAGGACGCACGCTTCCACGTCACCCATGTCGACCATCTCGCAGGGGCTGTGGATGTACCGGCACGGGATGGATATGCACCCGGCAGGAATGCCCGCCTTCGTCATCTGTATAGCAGAAGTATCGGTGCCTCCCGCTTCGAGGACCTCCATCTGGTACTTGATCCCCTTCTCCTTGGCTACCTTCACCATGTAGTTCTTGAGGGCCGGATGGGCTATCACGCTGGAGTCTTTCACCTTGATAGCGGCCCCGCCGCCGAGGGAAACCTCCATAGTCCTGGCCTTGGGAGTGTCGCCTGTCCTGGTCACATCAAAGGCGATGCCCACATCGGGAGTAATGCCGTAGGCGGCCGCCCGTGCTCCCCTGAGACCGACTTCTTCCTGAGTAGCGAAGACGGCATAGATATCGTGGGGCGCATCCTTAAGCCTCTTGAGCACCTCAATGATGACAACGCACGCTATGCGGTCATCCATCGCCTTGGCAACAACCCTGTCGCCCAGGTCAACGAACGGCTGATAGAATGCGCAGCTGTCTCCCACGTTCACTTTCGCCGCGGCTTCCTCTTTGCTCTTGGCGCCGATATCGATGAAGAGTTTCTCGAGCTTCAGGTCCTTGGGGTCGTCCACTCTCTCGGAGCCGATGACACCCATGGTACCGTTCTCAAAGTAAACCCTCTGGCCGAGGGCCACGAAGGGGTTTACCCCACCGATGTTCCCGAAGCGGAGGAAACCTTTATCGTCGATGTGGGTGACCATGAGGCCGATCTCGTCCATGTGGCCGTCAAGGATCACTTTCTTGCCGCCTTTGCCCTTCTTAAGAGCGATCAGGTTCCCCAGCGCATCGACGCGAATCTCGTCAACGTAGGGCTCTATTTCCTTCCGTATCACTTCCCGGACTGAGCCTTCGGCGCCCGACGGTCCGAAGGCCTCAGTGACCTTCTTTATGAGATCCTTCACGGTCTGAAACCTCCTTCAACACTCCTTAGGAATAGAACAAGGATATCCCTGGCAGCCTTCATGTCCGCCAGAGAAGCAACGGCAAACGGGGTATGTATGTACCTGCACGGTACCGAAATCGACGCTACGGGACATCCCGCTTGAGCCGCTTGGATCGCCCCGGCGTCGTTTCCTCCGGAAGTCGCTTCCCTGTACTGCACCGGGATGTTGTGCTCTTTCGCCAGTTTCATGATCTGGGCGACCATTGTCTTGGAGGGTATGGAGCCCCTGTCCATGATCGAAATGGCAGCGCCGTGACCGATCTTGGTTGCGTAAGCGTCCTTGTCGGCCAGAGGGATGTCGGCGCAGACAGTACCCTCAAGGGCTATGCCCATGTCCGGCGCAACCCGGTATGCAGCGACTCTGGCGCCGCGGGTACCTATCTCCTCCTGGACCGCGAACACGGCATAGAGCTGAATGCCTTTCCAGTCTTCTTTGAGAATATCGAGGAGGATAGCGCAGCCAATCCTGTCATCTAGGGCCTTGGCCTTCACGATGCCGGGAGAGAGCTCCTCAAACTCGGTGTCAAATACCGCATAGTCGCCAACCTTTACTTTCTTCTCTGCTTCTTCTTTTGACTTGGCCCCTATGTCGATAAAGAGCTGGTTGGCGGGGATGACCGACTCACGCTCTCTGGGCTCCTGGAGGTGGATTGCCTTGGCGCCTATGACGCCGGGCACCTTGTCCTTTCCTATGAGGACGCGTTTGGAGACCATGACCGACGGGGGGACGCCTATGGGCCAAAAGCGCAGAAAACCGTTTTTCTCGATGTGGACTATCATGAGCCCGACTTCGTCCATGTGAGCGTCCACCAGGACCTTGGGCCCCGAATCGCCTTTTCTTGCGATTACGTTCCCCATGATATCCGTTTCAAAGGGCACTCCCATGGCTTCGAGTTCCTTCATAATGGCGTTCCTGATCTCGGTCTCGCCGCCGGACACGCCCGCCAAAGAGGTAAGCTCCCTCAGTTCCATACTGTCAACTCCTTCACAAAGCGGCTGTCGACAGAGGCGATGAACGCCGCCAGAAGCCGTCCTGCCTTCTCCACATCACCCACCGACAAGGTCTCCACCGAAGTGTGCATGTACCGCAGGGGGATGGAGATCAGTCCTGTCGCGACACCTTCTGCGGTTATCTGGATGCCCCAGGCGTCTGTGCCGGTGGCGGCCGGAGCAGGCTCGGGCTGGATGGAAATACCCAGCTCTTTGGCGGCCTTCTCGAGACCCTCATAGACCTTGGGATGGATGTTGGCTCCCTTCGCCACTGCGGGTCCTTTGCCCATAGCTGCAGTCCGCCACTCGGGCACGCCGGGTGTCTCGGCATGGCATACGTCTATGGCGATCCCAATATCGGGACGGATACCGTAAGCTGATGTAATGGCCCCCTTGAGCCCAACCTCTTCCTGGGTTGTAGCGATAGCATACACATCGGCCTGTACCTTGTACTTGGCCAAATTGTCCAGCGCGACCAGGATTACCGCCACGCCGGCCCGGTCGTCCATGGACTTCCCGGACAGGACATCTCCCATAAGCTCCGTTACCTGCCGCTTGAAAGTCACGATGTCTCCTACGGAGACCAGATTTCTCACTTCTTCTTCCGGAAGTCCAAGGTCGATCGCCAGATCCCACATCTTCACGGCTTTATTGGCCTCTTCCGGCGGAGTAAGGTGAGGCGGCTTAACGCCTATGAGACCGGTGAGCGGCCGCTTTCCGTACACGATCACCTCATGTCCCGGCAATATCCGCGGGTCCACTCCCCCCACCTGAGTAAACTGCAGGAAGCCCCGTTCTTCGATCTTGGTGACCATGAGGCCGATCTCGTCCATATGGCCGGCCAGCATGATCTTGGGTCTCTCGCCTTCGCCTTCGCCCTTTCTGTAGCCGATCACGTTACCGAAAGTGTCGCTGCGAATTTCGTCGACTAGCCCTTTCATGGCCTCTTCGACCACGGCTTTGGCGTTCATGAACTCGTATCCCGACACGCCGTGGGCCATCGACGCTTTCTTGAGAAACTCTTTCGCGCAAAAGCTCAGATCTGACACCTCCAATACAAGAGAACGTTTTTTGAGACGCCGTGAACTATTCTTTGGCATCTCGAAATAGTCCTGCCGTGAGGCTTGGATTTGGAGAATCGTGGTAATCGTTCTACCCGGCCAGTATCACGGGTACTCCGGTCTCTTGAGAGAAGACCCGATAATGGACGCCCTCCAGGTCGCGCCCCCAAGGGTCAAACGCGCGGGCGGGTAGGGTGACCAGGGAAGGCTCGCTGCGGCTTTGGACTGCCCTCCGGTACGCCGCCAGGAAGTCTCTGACCGTAAGGAGGCCCGCGACGCAGATGTTGCCTCCGAAGAAGTACGAGCGAACGGCCACGATGCGTGCTTCAAGGCCACGCCTCTCGAGGGCCGTCTCGATAAGCTTCTTTGCAGGCTTGGATGTAAGCACGAGGACGTCCCGGCCCTTTGCCACACCGGAAACGCGCTCCCAGTTCAGGTACTCACGGGGATCTAGGTCGTCGTACATCACGAACCCGGGAGACGACGACCTCTTCTTGGGAAGCCTGTACTCGATGAGGCCCTCCCGGAGGACGGTAAGTACCGGGTTTTCCATCTCGTAAGCCTTCTGGAACGCGTCCTTCCTTGAGAAAACGTCTTTTCCCGACACCTTCACCACAAGGTCTCCGGGGCGTATCCCGGCCCTAGCCGCGGGCGAGTTTGGGAGAACGAACTCCACCCTCGCGTCAAGGCCGTTAAGCGCCGGAGGGTCGGCGAGCACGGGTATCCTCTCGCGCGCTGACAGCTCGGTGGCCATTGCCCGGACCTCTTCCCACGTGTCTTTGGGCATCGTCTTGTAGAGCGGATGGCGCGCGGAAAAACCGGGCAAAAGGAGCCTCACAGTGGTAGCCCCGGATTCCTTGAGGAACCTCACCGACTGCCGTATGTCCAGCCGCCCGGTCAGAAACGGAAGCGCTACTATGCTGCCGTCGAACTCCACCTTACCCTTCAGAGAAGCGATGGAGGCGAGAGTCTTTTCAGGATCGCGGTCTCCCATGATGATCTCTCGCTTCGAGACGCTGTTCAGGGACACCGTGAGCGTCACTCCGGCTTCGGACAGGAAGCTCACCACCTCGGGGGTGAGCAGCATGCCGTTGGTGGTCACCTTAATGGCGCGGCCCGGATAGGCTTCCCTCACGAGCCGCACTATTTTGAGGAAGTCGGGGTGGCAGAGCGGTTCTCCCTCGTTTATCCTCGTCACCGACTCACCAATGACGATGGCTCCCGGAGCCCCTTGGAGCCATGGAAGCGACTCTTTGATCTCGTCAAGGCTGCGCCTACCGATATTCAGCACTTCGCAGGAAGGCGGGTTGTACCTGTTGGAGCAAAAGGCGCAACGGGCGGTGCACTCGGACGTTATGGGCAGTATCCCCCGCTTCTGGGCCTCGTAGAGGAGGGCCTCAATGGACGGGGTATCGGTCTTGGGTAATCCCTTCGGGCTCAACTGGGTACAACCTTCCTTACCATGAAGTAAGTGGGAGACTTGCTTCCGCACTCAAGTCCGGCCCCGAGACCTTGCCGGCCTTTAGCCGGAAGTACCCCGCGGACGCGATCATGGCGCCGTTATCGGTGCAGTACTCCTTGGGCGGTATGTAGAGGGGCACCCCGAGCTCCTTGGAGAGTCTCTCCGATTCTCTCCGGAGCAGGCTGTTGGCGGCCACGCCGCCCGAGACCGCGAACGCGCGGGCGCCGGTCATTTTGAAGACCTCCGGGACGTGATACAGGAGGTCCCTGACGATGGCTTTCCGGAGCCCCGCGGCGATATCTCTCACCGTTTCAGGTGAAGCCCCCCGCTTTTCGAGTTCCTGAAGCGCCCTGGTCTTCGTCCCGCTAAAGCTGTAATCAAACCGGTGCCCGTGTATCTTCGGACGGGTGAACTTCACCTCGTCTTCGTCACCTTGATCCGCTACCTTGTCTAGGTGCGGGCCGCCGGGGTAAGGCAGCCCCAGTTCCCTTGCTACTTTGTCGAAAACCTCGCCGGCCGCATCATCGAGCGTCTCGCCGAGCACCGTATACGCCCCGTGGTCGCGCATGAGGATAAGGTCGGAATGGCCTCCCGACACAACCAGGTTAAGGAGTGGAAAAGGCGGCGGATCATCCCGCAGGAAGTTGGCCGATATATGCCCTTCCAGGTGGTGGACTCCCGCGAGAGGGATCCCCAGACCGTAAGCCAGACTCTTGCCGTAGCTTACTCCCACCAATAGCGATCCCAAAAGGCCGGGGCCATAGGTAACGGCAATGCCGTCCAGATCTGAAAGCGTCAAAGAGGCCTGCGAGAGGCATTCTTCGACAACGGGGATCATCATCTCCATGTGCTTTCGCGAGGCTATCTCGGGGACAACGCCGCCGAAACGGGCGTGGAGGTCCACCTGAGAGGAGACGATGCTCGAGAGCACCCTGTGCCCGTCCTCAACTACGGCGCAGGAAGTGTCATCGCACGAGGTATCAATACCCAGGATCTTCAAGGAATCACCTCAAGAGCCTCTTCTTTTGCTTCGCGTATGAATCCACCCGATGAATTCACCTAATAAAGTACACCGTGGTTCAGGGAGAAGGCAAATCAAGGACCGGTGGTCCTTCCCGGTAAGAAAAAAGCGCAGTCTAGGGGGCACATGGGCTACACTGCCTCTCTTCCTCCTGGACGGCGAGTCACAAGCGTGAGAGACTTGGTAAGGGGAGCTCACGTTTCAGGACCTGAAGGGAGGACACGCAAATGCATTTTGCGGACAGGCTGCACGAGAGGATCTCCGACATAGACTCCCGCTTGGTAATCGGCATTGACCCGTATCCGGAGAAGCTTTTCGGGAGTTCGTCGCCCTTCGCGCGGGCTTACCCACACCTTTCTCCGGAGAAGCTCCTCATAGAGTTCTGCGCCATCCTAATCGAAACAGCGGAGGAGACGGCGTGCGCCGTAAAGCCTCAAGCGGCGTTTTTCGAGAGCATGGGGCTCTCCGGACTTGCGGTACTCTCTGCGTGCCTAAAGGCCGCGAGGATGAGGGGCATCCCGGTAATCATGGATGCCAAGCGCGGAGATATCGGGAGCACCGCGGCCGCCTATGCACGGGCTTACCTCGACCCCGATTCGGACTTCTTCGCCGACGCCCTCACCGTCAACCCGTACCTAGGTCCCGACACCCTGGAACCTTTTGCGCGGGCCGCAGCCCAGTCAGGTTCGGGGATTTTCGTCTTGGTAAAGACCTCGAATCCCGGTTCGGGCGCTTTCCAGGACCGACTCCTCAAGGAAAGCGCTGAGAGGCTTTACACCAAGGTAGCGCGAGCAGTGACCGATCTGGGCGCCGCCAACATTGGTCGATACGGGTATTCCCATGTGGGGGCCGTGGTCGGGGCTACTTATCCTTCCGAACTCAAAGCGCTCCGGGAAGTGTTGTCGTCTTCGTACCTCCTCGTCCCGGGCTACGGGGCTCAGGGAGGCACCGCTCACGACGTTATACCTGCTTTCCGCCCGGACGGCATGGGGGCCATCGTGAATGCGTCAAGAAGCATCGATTACGCTTATGAAGCGCTGGGCAACGGAATAGACAAAGACTCAATACGGAAAGCCATCTACGACGCGGCGAAGAAAGCTCAAATGGACCTGAACAACGCTGCCAAGCCTATACCATCCACTTAACCTGGTCCGCCCTGGGTTTCTGGGGACCCAAGTCGTCTTTCCACATGATGATGGCATCCTCGTGGGTGTCGGTATAGTACCCCTTACGGATGCCCCTTTCCGCGAAGCCGAGTTTCTTGTAGAGGTTCTGGGCAGCAAGGTTTGATACCCTTACTTCCAGCGTCATCCGGGTGGCACCGTGTTCGCGCGCCCTGTCGAACATGGTCTCCAGCATGTACTGCCCGATACCCAGGCGCCTGTAGTCGGGATCGACGGCGATGTTGGTTATATGCGCCTCTTCCAGGATGACCCACATGCCGACGTAACCTACAATCGCCTCGCCTAGCCGCGCGACGTAGTAATAGGCGTAGCTGTTGTCGGTAATCTCGGAGATAAACGCGCGCCTCGACCACGGATGCTGGTAAGCGCGCGCCTCGATCTCCATGACGCGGTCTAGGTCCTTCAGGGTCATCGGTTCGATCTTTACATCCCTTACGTTGAATGCCCCGCTCTTCACTTAGTCTCGCCTCTCATTCATCCTCTTCCTCGCCGCTCCTACTTCGGCCTGGTGTTTTCTGTAATATAGCGGAATCGCCGCTTTTGGATCTACCGAAAGACCCTTTCTCATCATGCCTACAGCCAACCGGCCAACGGTACCCGGAAGCGGGAGGCGCGCTCGTTCTCCGGCGGCGGTTACCTGAGTATCCTGGGGCAAACCTGTGTATTCCGACTTGAAGTGTTCCACGAGAAGATCGGCCGCGTCTCCTACGGCAATGACCGGACCGGCGACGGATGACTTGAGCTCCAGCGCAAACTCCTCTATCGACCTTCCCACCGGGGGAATTAGCTCGGAGCCCTCAGGCGAGTAGAGAGCAGTAACTGTCTGGGCCCTTGCCCTCCCCTGGACTGCGGCTATGCTGGGAGCCGGGTGAAGTCCTTGGGTCTCTCTCCGCGCCTGCTCAAAAAGGACCGAGAACGTGGGAACGGGGACTACGCGCTTCCCCCATGCGTGAGCAAGCCCTTGAGCCGTGGCGCACCCGATCCTGAGTCCGGTAAAAGACCCCGGACCAATCGATACTGCTACGGCGCTCAAGAGATGAGGGTCCAGTTGGGCCTCCCGGAGTACGCGGTCGCACATGGGAAGGAGCTTATACGAGTGGACCTTAGGCTGGTCGACGAAACCTTCTGAGACCACTTCTTCTCCGACCACCACCGCCACTCCCATGAGCGAAGTGGTAGTCTCTATGGCCAGGATCCCGATTTCGCCTTCTAGCATGTGCTTTGTACCTCGACAAGAAGAGACTGCCATGCAGGATTTCTCGCTTCTATGAATATGCTCCGGCCCTCTTCTTCGGAAGTCTTCTCAATCCTCACCTCAAGATCGGCCTGGACCAGCCCTTCGGCCCTTTCCGCCCACTCTATTACCGTGACATCATCCTCTCCCATGTCGGAAAGGAGCCCGGCATCCATGGTCTCGGCTCCCGTTAGCCGGTAGAGGTCGAGGTGTCTGAGCTCCAGCCTTCCCCGGTGGATCCTCTCCAGCACGAAACTGGGACTCTGTACCGGGCCTTCTATGTCTAAGCCTCTTGCAATACCCTGGACCAGGGTTGTCTTGCCGGCTCCCAAAGTCCCTTTAAGGAGGATTACCTCCCCGCCCATGAGCCTCCGGCCAATGGCCTTGCCGATCTTCCTTGTGTCGTCCGGCCCCCGGCTTTCTATACGGATGGTCGTCCCATTCTCATCTGCCACTTTGGATCTTGTCCCATTTCTCCTTGAGGCTTCTCATATCAGCCATGAGTTCTTTCTTCTTGTTCGCTTCGTCCCTGAGTACCGCGGCGGGATGGAACGTCACCAGGTATTCTACCCCTTCCTTCGTGAACCACTTCCCGCGGTCTCTAGTAACCCTGATGGCAGGATTGACAAGCGTCTGGCTGGCCAAAGCGCCTAGGAGCACCACAATTCTCGGCCTGATGATCCGCATCTGGGCCTTTAGGTGGGGAAGGCACGCTTGGACCTCGGGCGGAAGAGGTAACCTGTTGTCAGGCGGCCTGCACTTTACTATGTTGGCTATGAACACTTCCCGGCGCGAAAGCCCGATAGTCTTAAGGGCGTACTCGAGAAGCTGTCCCGCGCGTCCCACGAAAGGCCGCCCGGTCTCATCTTCGGTCCTACCGGGCCCCTCACCGACAAACATTATGTCGGCGCTTGGGTTTCCTTCGCCGAAGACCACTCCTCTGGCCCCATCCCTGAGGCCGCACGAGCGGCAAAGGACCACTTCCCGTCGGAGTTCGTCAAGGTCTGCGATGCCCAGCCACTCGTTGTCCCGGCACGGCTTGGGCACTTCCACGGGTTTGGGCACGTCCACCGGTTTGGGGACGTCCGCCCAACTGGGGGCCTTCTCGTCAACTGGGAAAAGGGATGCTTGTCCCTGAGGCACCCGTAGTTCGTCTAAGGAGTCGAACAGGGAACGTTGCTCTATCTTGGCGCTGTCACTCAACACTATCGCCTTCCTGGGCTTTTGCGGTGGCCGCCATCTTCTCCAGGGCCTCAATCTTCTTCCGGATGATCTCGGGGTACTCCCGGACCAGATCGACGTTCTGAGACAGATGGCGTAGGTACTCTGCTGCTACATCGGGATCTATCGCCTGAAGGGCCTCGTAGATAGCTATACCCATTTGAGCAGCATTCTCGCAATCAGGCTGGCACGGGAAGAAGTCCTTGGTGAAAAACGCGTACGGATTGTACTCCTCTTCCGTTTCCAAATTCACCAGCTGGTTGGATGCGCGCTGTTCGGGCGACAAGACCGCCGATTCTCTGTCAAATGCGTACCGCTCAATGCAGCACACGGGGAAACCGAGTATTCGCCCCAGCTTCTTAACGAAGGCCGGGTTCTGCTCCTCGGGGAAAGCCCTGGCGTAGCCCGGCTGATTGGCTCCGGGAGCCCGCATCTTCTCCCACCTTATGTCTTTCCGGAGGTCCTGGAGCTCGTCTAGCTCGCGGGCAACTTCAGGGTCTTTGAAAAGGTATATCTCGCGAATGGTGGGCCTAGACTCCAATTCCTTATAAGAAAGGCCCAGTTTTCTGGCCCAACCCATGTAGGTCTGGTACGAGTGAGAACCCTCTACAACATCCTTGTAGATGTTTCTCAGCGTATCCAGCCGGTAGCGCACTTCGTGGGCCCTGTTTCTGCGCCAGTACTTCCCCATCTTGTTCTTCATGAAATCGCTCAGGGATTCTCCGGGCAGTCTCCGGCCCTCAATCTTCTGACGGAAACGCTCGTCTATGGTGGCGCCCAGTATGGCGGCATCGGGCAGTTCAGCCGGTGAGATAAACTGGGTCGCCCGCCTTACACCTAGGGCAACAGCGAGGTAATCGTCGAACTTGGTCCGTAAAGGAATGGCCTCTTCGGCCATGAACTCCTTGAGAAGGTTCTTGTCCATGCTCTCGCTATGCCTCCCTTCTCTACTTCTTAGGCACACGTTCTTCCCACTAGTGTACCTTTTTTCTCTCCGCAGGGATTTTATCCCTCCATAATAAGATACTTAACGCAAGAGGACCCGCCCCCTAAGAGGCGGGTCCTGCGTGTGCAAGTGAGTCTCGAGCGCCTTACGCCTCGATGATCTCTACGTTCGCGCGAGGCACAGTAACGATAGTGCCGTCGGCAAGTTTGGCGCGGAGGATTCTGACGTGAGCCTCGGTCTCAATGACCTGGAGCTCAGGCGGCAGATCCACCACTTCGGCCAGTTGTCCGAAGTAAGGCTCGCGGATTATGCGGAGGGGCGTTCCGGGTACAAGACCCTGCGATAGGTCTTGCTCCTTGGCCACTTCCTGGGGCTGGTAGCCGGGGACGATGATCTCGGGCCTCATAACGCCCGCGCGGATCTGAGTAGCCCCGTTGATGGAAGCCCTGAACCCCTGGAGCCTCTTGAGCAGCTCGAAGGTCCTGTGGGCCATGCGCATCCTACCGAAGCCCTCGGTAATGATGACGGTCACCGGTACATCTTCGTGTCCGGTAATGGCGACACCAATGTCGTGGCCTAGGTACTCGATGAGGTCGCTGTCGATAATGCCTCCGGCCACGATGCCAAGGGCGCCGACCTCGCCTGCCTTCTTGATGGCTGCCGCGGTAACGAGCGAACCGCCGACGATGATCTTGCCCTTGTCGTCGGACTTCACTTGAGCCTCGTCAAGGATGTCATCGGGACCCTCAACGGCCACTCTGATGACACCCTGGGTCTCTCCGCCGACGCCGAAGATGCCCTGGATAAAGGCACCCTCTGTCTTAATGATGACGCCTTCCTGAGGTAGTACCTCTTCGACGACACCGTCGATGTAAGCGTCGACCTCAATGGGGATCGGGGGCTCGCGGAGCGTAACCTGACCGGTAACAGTGGAGATCATCTCCACCACACCGTCTACCGGCGAGGTAACGGTGTGCTTGAAGAGCCCAAAGAAGGACTTATACTCAGCCAAGACCTCGCCCTTCTTGATGGAGCCTCCGGTCTTAACCTTCATGAAATCGGCGATATCTTCAGGCTCCACTCCCAGGGAGTTGGCGACGTTCACAGTCTGCGGGTTCCCCGGGATGTTGGTCCGGGCAACAATAGTATCCGGTGATACTGCCGCCCCTTGTTGGACAAGAACTTCTCCGAGGAGGGGCAGGCGGCGTGTCTTTCGGATTACCGCCCTTTCGGTGACTTTTAGTCCAGGCGTATATGCGTGTGCCATTTTTCTAACCCTCCTCCTTACACCTGCGCGTATTTCTTGAGCAGATCCTCGGGATACAGGTTCATCGCCGTGAACCACTCAACCAGTTTCTTGTTCCTTAGTGCCTTGTCTTGCGGCACATCAAAGACACGGCCTCGGGCATCGATGGTGACTCCGACTACTCCACCGTTTACGGTCGTCTCGAGAGTATGACCGTGGCCCTTACCGACGTCAAACTGCCTAGAGGGATGGATGATCGCCTTGGCTTTCTTGCCATCCTCGAGCTTGATGAGTTTGATCGAACCGTACGGTACTTCTTCGACTATGGTCTTGCCGTCCACCTCGAGCTCGACCTTTACGCAAGGATCTCCGTCCTTGGCTCCGCCGCTGGGGCCGGTAGGAGCGATCGCCGTACCGAGCTTGATGAGGCAGTCGCGGTCAAATACCTGCATGGAGGCTTTCGGATGTACGGTGGACAGGATGCCGAGCTGGGGCATCATGAAAATCGAGTCTACCGCGAGCATCGTGATGCCTTCGGGCTGGAACGCATCCAAGAGCATCATAGCCGCCTGAGCCCTACGCGGTGCGTGGGAAAGAACTCCGCCCGAACCGATGAGGAGTCCAAGGTCCATCATGTCGATGTAGGTCTCGCCTGACCCTGTCTGCTCAAACGTATCGCCGATGGTCCTCTGCCTGTGGACGCCGCGGAGTCCAACGGCCAGGCTCTTGTGGTGGATGAAGGCGAGCCTGAGTGCTTCTCTGGAGATGGCCTGCTCGATGATCAGGTCATCGAGGGTCTGGGGGATCGTGGTCGGACGGATCATCTTGTTGCGGATCCTGTTCCTCAGCTCTCCCTCGTTAATGTCGAAGGGGATCCACCTCATGATGTTGGCGACCCCGGTCTCCAAGAGCACGTTGCAGATGGAGTAGCTCATACCCAGGTTGGCCGAAACGGTCCTGTTGAAGAACTCACCGAACACCGAGAATACGTCGGTGGTAGCGCCTCCGATGTCCACGCCGATAACCGACAAGTCATATTCCTTGGAAGCAGTCTGCATGCATATACCCACCGCCCCGGGGGTCGGCATGATAGGGACAGGGGTCCAGGACATCAGCTTGTTATAGCCGGGAGCCTGGGCCATGACGTGCTCCATGAACAGATTGTGGATTTCTTCTCTGGCGGGACCCAGGACCTCTTTCTCAAGCACTGGGCGAAGGTTGTCTACCACGCGCAGGTCAACCTTCTTGGAGAGGCTGTTCTTGATGTGGGGCCTCGCGTCTTTGTTTCCTGCGTAGATAACCGGCAGGTTGTACCCAATACCCAGTCTGGGCTTGGGCTCTGCGGCGGAGATAAGTTCGGCGATCTCCACTACGTGGGTAATGGTGCCGCCGTCAATACCTCCCGACAGAAGGATCATGTCAGGACGCAGCTGTCTGATCCTCTGGATCTTTTCGTGGGGCTTACGCCCGTCGTCGACAGCGATTACGTCCATAACGATGGCGCCTGCGCCGAGAGCGGCACGGGCGGCCGACTCGGCAGTCATGGTCTTCACGACGCCAGCGACCATCATCTGGAGTCCGCCACCTGCCGAAGAAGTGGACATATAGATGTCAACGCCGGTCCCGTCGGGACGCCTCGGGGTGATAACACCCTTCTCGTCAAGTAGAGTCCTTCCTGTAAGCTCCTCGACCTCCCGGATAGCGTTGCGAGCACCGGCGGTCACGTCCTCGAACGGAGCTTCGACAGTAGTGGGAGCCTCGCCACGAGTGATCAGGCGATACTCATCACCCACTTTTTCAATGAGAATCGCTTTTGTTGTGGTTGAACCGCAGTCTGTAGCCAGAACAGAGTTTATCTCTCTGTCCAGCGTAAATGCAGCCTTCTCTTCCGGCACTGAAGCTTTCCCCTCCTCGCTTGCCAACCCCTGAGAATAAAAATCCATAAGTGACTTAGTACGATGTCAAAACCGAAAAAACCTTCTCACTTGGGGGCAATATTATCGGTTGTTTCCGGGTTCTCACCGGACATCTTGATGGCTTCGTCCATCATGGTGCCACCGGACTTAGCAGCCTTCATGGCAGCCTTCTTTGCTTTGCGCTGGGCCTTAAGCTCGCGGGCTCTTTCCTCCTCCTTTTCTGCCAGACTCTCTAGTTTCTGTATCAGGAGTTCGACATTGTTCCTGTCATCGAAGAAGTAGGCATAATCCTCGAAGGTATTGAAGAACACGCTCGCGATCGGGGCCAAGAAGTGCAGCCCCTGGCCCGTTATATAGCTCAGCGGCTTGTGCATCTCGAGGAAGAATATGGCGGGCACAAGCATACCGAACTGTTCGACGCGCTTGGCGATAGCCTCGATTATCTCATCACGCCGCTTCTGATCAATAGGCTCCGGAACCCTAAACAAGAGCGTCACCCCTTTCCCCCGTTAGTTCTCCAATTATCCTGATTATTCTACAGTAATTCGTCACTTTCTCGTCCATCCAAATGCTTCTAGGACGAGAGGACGGAAGTCCTGAGGACAAGCGCGCGCCGCGCTTTATCGGCTTTGGTCCCTATCAAGAGCGCTCTTTGCCCCTGAGCCGGCGGATCCGCCGGAGGGCCGAACCCACGCCACCCCTGAAGTCAGGCTCATCCTTGGGCTTCATCGCCTCCTCGGGAGACGGGAGTTTGGAGGCGACGATCGAGAGGACCTCATCCACAGGCGTCTCGGCACCGTAATACATGAAAAGCCCTTCACGTAACCTGCCCCTCACCGACCGGGTGTCGTTTGACAGGAGCACTCCATCATGGAACTTGTAATACGTGAAGAACCGCTCCCAAGGCCTCGAATCAGCAGCAAGGAAAGTCTTGTAGCCCGCCTTTTGCTCGGTTAGGAAGTACTTCACCGGAAACAGGTAAGGCGCGAGTCTGTTGAGCAAGATAAAGGTAATGAGTACTACGAACAAGAGCTGCGGAAGAGCCCAATAGGCTAGGTAGATGCTAAAAAGAAGGACTGCCACGACCAGCGCGGAGACGACCGGCCTCCTGGGCAGAAGCCATACTCTCCATGACAGGAGTTCGCGGTCCTCTTCCGGTTCGGGAGCGCTCTCTTTGGGAGGCGGCGCGGGCGATTCCGGTTCGCCCTGAGACAGTGGGGGCGGACTGCCCGGTCCCGACAGATATGAAGGCCTCCTTGATTTACGGGGCGGTTGGGACATGGTCATCCTCCTCACTGCTATGAATAGAGCCGAGTCAAGATAGTTCTACCATTGGCCTGCATATCCTTCCGCAAAAAGCGAACTTTCTGCCGGCTTCCCATTACTCGTTTAGTACTCCCCTAGAGGCAAGAATAGACCGCACTTCCTCGAGGGGCAGACCTTCGCGGGAGTTGCCGTCCCTCCCGATAAGCGTTTCGGCGGCAAAAAGCGCGTTCAAGACCGCCTCTTCGACGGCTTCCACGGTCGCCCTGAAGAGACCGGCCATTTCTCGGGAATCATCTCCCAGTCTTCTCTCCTCTATCATGCCTTGAGAAGAATGAGGAACCCGCCCGTCGGTTGTGAAAGCGATGGCAAAATCGCCGCTCCCGTTCGAGAAAACCGAACCGACCCTCGCGAGCCCACCTTGAGCGCGCCTGGCTATCCTGCCGAGCTGCCTGTCCGAGAGGGGAGCGTCGGTCGCAATGACGATGACGATCGAACCGGGCGGTTGCGGCGGCACGCGGCGGGACTCCAGAACGGCCCCGACGGCGACCCCTGCTACCATCAGATCTCTGGTCGAGCCGAAGTTGGCCAGCACGAGGACTCCGAGGTGTTTATCTTCAATCTCGCCGGTCAGGCGTCTAGACGACGTCCCGATCCCGCCTTTGAACCCGAAGCACGACATGCCCGTACCAGCTCCCACATTGCCCTCCGGGCAGGTTTCGGTGGAAGCTCCCTTGAGGGCGCTCAAAACGTGCTCTTTCTTTACGTGTCTTCCTCTTATGTCGTTGAGGTATCCGTCGTTGCATTCGGCAACCAGCGGATTCACGGTACCGGTTGCAACACCGATATCCTCATTCTGCTCGAGCATGTACTCGCATAGGGCGTCCCAGGCCGTCCCTACCGACAGGGTGTTCGTGAGTACAATCGGAGTCTCGATGACCCCAAGCTCCTGCACCTGCGCGATGCCGGTAGCCTTGCCGAAGCCGTTTATCACGTGGATGGCTCCCCGCACCTTCTCTCTGAAAAGGTTCCCCCCGTGGGGAAGGATCGCGGTAACACCGGTGCGGACGGGCCCCTTTCCCACCACCAGCTTCCCGTCACCCTCAATAAGGGTAGTGTGGCCCACTGCCACGCCTGGGACGTCCAAGATGCTGTTCTTAGGGCCTGGAGACAGGAACCCTATCTCCAGGCCAAATTCTCTGACCCTAGGTCTTCGGGATGGACTGGGCATCTATACTTCCTCTCCCTTAGCGGCTCTGATAAGCGCCTTGAAAGGCTCGAGGAACACCCGGTTCTTCGGCCACATGCCCTCGGGGTGCCACTGGATGCAGAGACAGAAGCCCTTGTTCCTCTCGGCGCCTTCCGCGACGCCGTCAAGGGCGTGAGCCGTCACCGTGAAGCCGTCGCCGGGGTTCTTGATGGCCTGGTGGTGATAGGAGTTGACCAGAAGCCTCCGGGTCTTGTGCACGCGCTCAAACAGGGACCCTTCGTCCAGCACTACCTCGTGAGTGCCGTACCACCTAGGGGCTTGCTGAGAGTGTTTCTGAGCCCCTCCTACCTGACTTGGGATATCCTGAACGAGTGAGCCTCCGGCCGCGACGGTGATTACCTGGCATCCCCGGCAGATGCCCAGCATCGGCATGTTCATCCCCAAGGCTTTCTTTGCGAGACCGATCTCCAGCTCGTCGAGGAGCGGGTTGATCCTCCCCAACTGCTGGACGGGGCGCTCGTTGTAATGGCGCGGGTCTACGTCGACACCGCCCGGGATAAGCAGGGCATCGATTACTGATAGGTTCTCTTCGGCGACTTCCTGAGGCATGACGGGTATGAGGAGAGGCTTGCCGCCTGCTTCGAGCACGGCCTCTATGTAAGTCATGGGCACACCTGCGGCGTTCCGTTCCTCATCGTAGGTAGCTGTAATCCCGATAATAGGCCTCATTCTAAGGTTCCTCCTCTCATGATAACGAAAGAAAACACCCCTAACCGGGCACCTAACCGCTCACTGCCTCGAAAGAATCTCGTGGAAAGCGAAATCCGATGGCACACCTCCAGTATGCAGGAAGATCACTGCGTCGTCCCGGGAGTAAAGCCCGTCGCGGGCATCCTTCACGAGACCCGCCAGGGCTTTGCCCGTGTACACCGGGTCCGTGAGCACTCCCTCAGTCCGGGCCAGGAGCCGGATGGCTTCGAGTCCTGCCTCGGTGGGAATGGCGTATCCTTCTCCGACCTGGCGGTCGTCGATATCCACGAGTTCAGAAAGGCTCTCGACGCTCATGTTCAGAAGGCGGGCGAGGTCCGCACCCACACTGGGAACGCGAGACCGGAGAAGCGATAGGGCCTCCGTCATGAGTTGAACGGTACGCTGGGCCTTGGCTTCGGCTCCCGGGCTCACGGCCTTCCCTTTGATGGTGAGCCCCGCGCCAAAGATCACCTTGCCCATGATAAGCCCGGCCAGGGTTCCCACAGAACCGGAGGCCACGTAAAGGGCCTTCGGTAAGACACCAAGCGACTTGCACTGGCCCACGATCTCTTCCATGCACTCGATGTACGCCAGCGCGCCGAACGCGTTGGAGCCGCCCAGAGGGATGACATACGGCTTTCCGCCCCGCGCGATTACCATATCCTTCACTTCGTCAAGAAGGTCGCCGGAGCTCCTATGACCGGAGAAGATTATCTCGGCGCCGAGAAGGTGATCTAGCAGCAAGTTCCCCTCGCGCTTTCCCGGGTCATCCCCGTCCAGCACCAGGACCGGGTGGAGGCCCAGCTTCCGCGCTGCCGCCGCGGTCATCCTGGCGTGGTTTGACTGGGGTCCTCCGCAGGTAATGACCGTATCTACTCCGAGTTCGAGCGCTTCTCCCATGAGGAGTTCGAGCTTTCTGGCTTTGTTGCCCCCGAGGGCCAGTCCGGTGGCGTCATCTCTTTTGAGGAATATCCTGGGGCCTCCAACCGCCTTGGAGAAACGTGGGGCCTCTTCAAAAGGAGTGGGGGTTTCCGCCAGCTTCACCCTGCGAAACCCCATCTTTTCAAAATCCACTGTATATCTCCCTTTCTTTATACTTGCTTGAGTCCAATTGAGATCGCCAGAGCCTCGTCTACTTTTCTCATGAGCTCCTCAGAAAGCCTTGTCACTTTCCTTTTCAGCCGCCGCTTGTCTATGGTCCGGAGCTGCTCCAATAGGACAACAGAGTCTTTGTCAAGACCTGAATCGCGGACCGAAAGCTCAACGTGGGTTGGGAGGCGTGCCTTTTGGATCTGAGATGTAATCGCGGAAATGATGACAGTTGGGCTGTACTTATTGCCGATATCATTCTGGATGATTAATACAGGCCTAAAACCGCCCTGTTCTGAGCCTATTACGGGACTAAGATCGGCGAAATAGATATCGCCTCTTGTAGGTTCCAATCAAGCTTTCCTCCAGACCCATACGTCGCCGGACCAGTCCCGATCCTCTAGATCGGCACCGAGTTCCTCCGCCAGCGCGCGGTTCAGCTCTGCCATCTCAAGATATCCCGCCTTCATGCGCTCGCGAAGCATCGCCCGGCGTTTCTCTGCGATGTAGAAAGAACATGCCTCTCTGATCAACATGGAACGGCACCGGTTTGTCTCCTGCGCGAGACTATCGATGCCGGACAGCATTTCCTCTGTAAAACCCACTACGACTCTTCTTAGACCGGCCAATCTCACCTGACCCCGAGGACGGGTCATTCACCTCCCACCAATGTCTTGCGGGCTTCCGGTAGGTAATCGCATATCTCACCTGCGAGCACGCCGCATAATCCCGTTTTCGCCGCGGCTATCTCGCCTGCAAGGCCGTGCCAGAAAACCCCAAGCCAAGCCGCCTCATAGAGCGGAAGACCCTGAGATACTAGGGAAGCGATCACTCCCGCCAAGACATCTCCGGACCCTGCAGTCGCCATCGCCGGGTCTCCCGTGGTGCTGACGGTAACTCTACCTACCGAGTTCGCCACACACGTCCCGGCTCCCTTCAAACACACCACACTTTTGCCTCTCGACGCTGCCTCTCTCGCTGCGGATATCCGGTCACTCTCAATATCGCGAGTACCGGCGCCCAAGAGCCTGGAAAGCTCACCGGGGTGAGGAGTCAGGATAAACTTACCCTCAAGGGCTGCGAGATATGATAGCCCGCCCGAACCGCAGAGGTTGTTGAGACCGTCGGCGTCGATCACGCAAGGCACGCCTTTGGAAGCGATGAGCCCGACACACTCCTTGACGAATGCCTCTTGCCGCTCTCCCCGTCCTATACCGGGTCCGAGCACGACGCTCTCTGATCTCACCAAGAAGTCCTCAATAACGGCCATGGTGCCGTCTTCAGCTGAGAAGGAACCTCCTTCCGACGCCGGGAGAACCATAACTTCCGGTACCATCCCGGCACACACAGAGTAGATCTCCTGCGGGCACAAGAGCGTAACGGTTCCGGCTCCTCCGCGGAGCGCCGCCTTCGCCGACAGGGCAGCGGCGCCGGCCATACCCATGGAACCGGCGACGACCAGCACGTGGCCCGAAAGCCCTTTATGGTGATCGGCCTCCCTGCGAGGCATGAGGTTTCTGGCGTCATTCGCGGTTAAGGCCGCCACGTCAAAGGGGCCTTCGAGTAAAGAAGGCGGCAGTCCGAGGGACTCCACGACTATGCGCCCCGCGAACTTGGCGCCGGGATAAACGTAAAGACCTCGCTTGGGCAATCCCATCGTCACGGTTAAGTCCGCCTTGATAACCGGGCCGAAGACGTTCCCTGTATCGGCGTCCACGCCTGTAGGGATGTCACACGCCACGACCGGGGCGCCTACATCGCCGGCCCATCTCACGGCCTCGTCCATGGGAGGCCTGGGCGGCCCCTTCTGGCCGGTCCCGAGGAGGGCGTCCACAACCACCGAGACCCGGCCCAGACGGTCGCGGATTTCCTGAAAACCGGCCTCCCCGTCCACCCGGAAGACCTCAACGGGATAAGACCGCAAGGCATCCAAGTTGAGTTTGGCTTCGGCGGTCATGCGTGAGGGAGACGCAAACAGGACTACCTTTACCATGAGGCCGCGGGATGCGAGATGTCTCGCAGCGCACAGTCCATCTCCGCCGTTCTGTCCGGGGCCCGCCAGCACTACCGGGGCGCCTTCGCTGGCTTTAGCGGCTATTTCGGACGCCCGGTCCGCGAGGGCCCGGCCCGCGTTCTCCATAAGGATGGAAACGGGTATACCGGACTCTACAGCCTGCCGGTCAATCCGGCGCATCTCGTCTGAACGGGCCAAGAAAATCATGGTTTCTCCCCCCGGACGGTTACCGTTCCGATAGCGGCCGCAATGGCGATATCGCCGTCATGCGTAATGGATACGTCGATGGCCGAAATCCCGAGCCGGCTCATGGCCTCTGCCGCTTTGCCATTGAGACTTACGGCCGGCCGCCCATATTCATCAGGAAGCACTTCTATGGAAGTCCACGGGATGGCCGGCCATCCCAGCCCCAAGACCTTCATCACAGCCTCTTTGGCGGCCACCCGTCCGGCGACCCTCTCGGGTTCACGAGGTCCCCGGCAGTAATCCGACTCACCGGGCGTAAGGAGCTTCCTCCGGAAAGCGTCTCCGAAGGACTGCAGGCTCCGCCTTATACGGCCTACGGCCACTACATCCACACCTATCCTGTGAGGGGCCATCGCAACCGACCTACCTTAAGTAAAGAACAAAAAGAAAAGAACAAACCGGTTAGCCCGCAAACCTAGAGATCGCCGAAAAGAGCACTCTGGCCGTGTCCACTACGGACGGAAAGTCGACATATTCAACCGCGCCGTGTGCGCCGTATCCATCGGGCCCGAAGATCACGGTGGGTATCCCCGCGCCGGATAGAATCGCAGAGTCGAGCCAGGGGTGGCTTCCGATATACTCGGCCTCCCGTCCGAGCGTCTCGCCTACGGCTTCGCTGACCGCCCTCACAACGGGCTCTTCCACAGGTACCTCAAACGGGGGCCTCGTGAAGAAGACATCGGCGCTGGCCTGGAACTTTGGGTCCTTCTCCCTGACGGCTTGGATGATTATCTCCATCTCTTTCTCCACGGTTTCCTTGCTTTCGCCCGGTACCGTGCGGCGCTCGAGTTGGACAATGCAGCGGGAAGGATACGTCGAGAGATTCGACCCGCCTTCGATAAGCGAAGCATGCACCGAGGGCGACCCGAGAAGAGGATGCTCCTTTGCGGCCAGCGTCTCCCTGGCATAGAGGTCGAGCCGGGACAAGAACTTCCCGGCGCCCACAATGGCGTCCACGCCTTCGGACGGCAGGGACCCGTGGGCAGCCTTGCCGGTCACTTCGACCTTGACCCATGCGAACCCCTTGTGCGCCACGCAGACCCGGCACGCGGTGGGTTCGGTCACGATTGCGGCATCGGTGACATATTCCCTCGCCACCGCCTCGGTCCCCATGCTCGCGTACTCCTCATCGCAGACACATGCGACAACCACATCGCCTTTGAGGGAGATACCGGAATCCACGACGGCGTTTACCGCCTCAATCATGGCGGCAACTCCGCCCTTCATGTCGAAGCTGCCCCTGCCGTAAACGCGGTCATCGCGGAGCACCGGGTCGAGGGGGTCTATGCTCATACCCTCAACTCCTACGGTGTCTATGTGGCCGTTAAGCATGAGGCTCCGCCCGCCGTCTATCCCTTTGAGGACCCCAATCGCGTTCAATCGTCCCGGGGCCACTTCCTGGTACCGGACCGACAACCCCATAGACTCCATATAAGTGCCTATGAACCGGGCTATCTCCTCTTCGCCGTTTCCTCCCGGGACCAGGTCCGGGTTCACCGACCGGATGCGAATGAGGTCCTTAAGGAGCTCCAAAAGCCTCTTTTCCGAAACCACTTCCCGTCACCTCCATTCAACGTCGACTTGCCGGGAGGTCCGCCGTATAGTCCCGGCCTTTTCTCCCTAGTAACCGAGGGCTTTGTCGACCACGTTGATTAGCGGTTTCCCGTCCCGAAGCCTTCCCAGGTTCTCGGTGAGAATCGCGAGACTGCGCCTTCTGTTCTCCGGCGACTTGCCGCCTGTATGAGGTGTAATCACCACGTTCTCCATCTTCCAAAGGGGGCTGTCCGGAGGGAGCGGCTCGGTCTCAAATACGTCGAGCCCGGCACCCCTCAATTTGCCTTCCCGGAGGGCACGGATAAGTCCGTCCTCGTCCACCACGGGACCTCTTCCCACGTTCACGAAGAGAGCAGTGGGCTTCATGGCGGCAAAGTGCTCGTATCTCACAGAGGATGCCGTCTCGCGGGTCAGAGGGAGTGAGCACAGAACACAGTCGGACTCCGCCATCACTCGGGCGATCTCGTCCATGCCGTAGACCCTGTCGACATTGGCGGGTACCGGACGAGACACGTCTCTACGGACTCCTATAACCTCCATGTCAAAGGCCTTGCACTTCCGGGCGATTTCCTCTCCTATGGCTCCGAGCCCGAGCAGCCCGGCCACCTTGCCCTCCAACCTGTCGATACCGGGATCTTTCCAAAGACACTCTTCCTGCACCTTTGTATGACCACGGAAGTTATACGCGAGCGCGATCATGAGGGCGACTGCATGCTCGGCCACGGGCTTGGCATGTACGCCCCTGCTGTTGGTCAAGATGATCGGCGAGTCTATGAGTGCCGGCGCGAAACGGTCCACGCCGGTGGATTGCACATGTATGAGACGCAGTGTCTTTGACCGCGCGATGACGCTCATGGGTATGTCCGGAAACCCGTAGAGCACATCGGCTTCGTTTACGAGGTCTTCAATTTTCCGGCCCGGACCGCTCTCCAGAAACTGAGCGTCTTCCACGACGTCTAGGATGGCTTTCTTCTCCCATTCATCCCACGGACGAGTGCAGAGGATTTTCATTTGAACCGCTCCCCGACTTCTAGTTTCTTCATTGGGCTATCTCTTCAGAGGTTCGCCCGGCGTGACCAAGCTCCTGCAAGGAGTTCCTGCGCAGGGCCAAACCCGGACATGGCGTAAAGGCCCCTCATGCGCGGGCGCCTTGAGTATCGATTCTCCTCTGGGAGTAAGAAGCATACACGGCGCCTGCAACGGGGAGGGCCAGGAGGAAGAACGCGTACGGAGCGTAGACCAGCGGAGACATCTGGAGCGACTGGGCACAGATGGCCGCCATCACATTCCAAGGGATGACTGCCGCGGCGGCCACCCCGGAGTCAGACAAAGCTCCGGCGAAGTCCTCCTGCGATGTACCGGTTTCCTTCCGCTTGCCCTCCAGTAGCCTTGCCGGGAGTATTACGGACATGGCCTGGTTGGACGCAAAAGCCGCCGAGAACACGCTGACGCACATCGCTGCCGCCAAGAACCCAACCCTGCTCTTCAGACGGCGCACTGCCGGGCGGACGGCCTCTTCCATCATGCCCGAAAGCTCGGTTATCCCTGTATACACGCCTGCGCATCCGAGGAGCAGGATCATGTCCCTTGTCCCGGCGATTCCGCCGCTGCGGAGGAGTCTCGAAAGCTCCCCTACGGCGGCTTCCGTGTGATAACCAAAGAGGGCCGATTGGAGCACCGGGATAATGCCTTCTCCCTGATAGATGACGGCGACAAGCACTCCCGAAAGGAGTCCCGCAATAAGGCAGAGCCTCACCGGCACCTTCCTTGCGGCGAGGACCATAACCACTGCTGGAGGGACGAGCGCCCAGAAACCGATCCTTGCCGATCGGGAAAGCAGGTCGAGGTACATATCGCGTACCGCGAAGCCCTCTCCGGCGAGGCCGGACCCCAGGGAGTATCCCATGACGAGGTAACCGAGGAGCGCGACCACCCAGGCGGCAATGCCGGTCGTGAGTATGCGCCTCGAGGCTTTACCTCGTTCTGAGCCCGTGAAGTCAACTGCCAGGTGGAAGATGGGAGAAAGGAAAGAAACCCGGTCTCCGAAGACCGCCCCCGACATGATGGCGCCTGCCACGGGAGCCTGAGGAAGTCCGAGCGCTTTGGCTATGCCCAGGGTCGCCACGCCTACGGTGGCTACCGTTCCTACCGAACTCCCGAGCATCATCGACACGATTGTGGCTATGACGAGCCCAACGGCCATAACCTGCCCCGGGCTCATAACGGAAAGGCCGTAATAGACCATGCTCTGAATGGTACCTGACGAAAACCACACCGCTGTCATGGCATTCACAAGGAGGATCAAGATCACCACGTTGGTTATCCGGGAGACGCCCGTCAAAGCGTAGCCGGATATCAGGGAAATCGAGGAACCTGCCTTCGAACCGTCTTCGCCGGACAGACGTTCACTCTGACGAGACACAGGAGACATGTATATCACGGCCGATATCGCCGCGACCACCGAGCCTGCAGCCATGGCCCAGTAAAGCGGCAGGTGCCGTGTAATGGTTATGCCGAGGGGGAGAGCCAGTCCCACCACCGGGACATACGGCAGCCACCTGGCACTCGCAGTAGGATGTTCAGCTTGCTCCGTTTCTCGAGACATGAGGTTTCATATTCGACAATAAGGCACGAAGACCTGCATCTTACCTGCCAAATCCGTTCAATTCAGCTGTGTCGAATGCATCTGACTCGCCGAGGCCGCTGACGACTGCCTTCATCCCGCGAGGCGGCTCATGAGACGGCTTCTTCGGTTGCACCTTCCCTACCGCCGTTTCATGCATGTCCCCAACTATCTCCTCGAGGATGTCGTCAAGGGTCACTATTCCTACGGTCTGCCCACCGTCGACGACGACGGCAAGGTGAACCCTGTCTTTCCGCAAGGTGCCCAGTACGTCCAGGATGCTGTCGGAAGGCGAAACCCGAAGGGGCTTCCTCATAATCTCCCGCACCTCTAGGGTGCAACCGGGTTCCTTCATGACCTGCCTGAGGACATCCTTCATGTAGACAAGACCGACCACTCTACCATCCCCGTCTACTACGGGGACCCGGCTGAAACGGTGCGTACGGAGCTGGTTTAGAGCCTCTTGCACCTTGATGTTCTCGTCAAAGACAAACGCGCTGGGTAGGGGCACCATTACGTCAGAGACCCTTATGTCTGATGAGTCAAGCACCCCCACAATGACCTCGCCGGCATCCCTGTCAACCTGACCTCCCTCCGCGGCCAAGTCTACGGCCAGCCTCACGGGTTCGTCGGAAACCGACTCTTCAGTCTCTGAACCGTTCCCCACCGACTGTGCCAAGAGGTGGGGTCCCAGCGACAAGACGCTGGATACCGGCCTCAACACACGGCTAATGACTGAGAGGACCGGCGCGACCGTGAGCGCCAGCTCGGTCGGCGACCGTGATGCATAAGTCTTTGGGACCAGCTGGCTGAAGAAAAACATGAGAGCCGTGATCGCAAGAGGCAACACGGTGCTACTTATCGTCTCATTGAGCGCTAGGATATTCGCCAGAGACGCAGCCATAACGGATGCGAGGACTGTGAATACATTGGTCCCGATCAGAAGCGCCGAAGTCGTGTTCCTGAAGTCCCTGTCCAGATCGCTCAAGACTTGGGCTCTCCGGTCTTCATCCTTGAGGCCTTCTACCGCCCACCTGTCCTTGGAGAGAAACGCGGTCTCAGACGCCGCAAAGAACCCAACTATTAGGAACGATGCGATGAACAACACTAGGCGAAGACCAACCGCCCACAGCGGTATGTCACTTTCCATCTCTTGAAGACACCTCTATGTCTCTTCTGCGGATAATCACTTTCTTGATCCTAGGCCCTTCCACTTCCTTAACCTCAAAGGAGAGCGGGGGGTCGTCCAGGTCAAACGAATCGCCGGGGAGCGGCACGCGGTCTAAGCACTCCATGACCACGCCCGCCACCGAATCGCAGTCCTCCACCTCAACATCGAGATCTATGAGCGACTCAAGGTCCGAGAGGCTCATGTGCCCCGGCACCTGCCATACGCCTTCTCCGAGCTGGTAAACAGACTGGTCTCTCGGGTCGTACTCGTCGTTTATGTCGCCCACGATCTCCTCAAGCAGGTCTTCCAGTGTGACAAGGCCCGACACTCCGTCGAACTCGTCCACCACTATGCTCATGTGTATACCCGATGACTTCATCTCTCTAAGGAGGTCCCTGACCCCCTTGCCTTCAGGCACGAAGTGCGGAGGCGTGGCGAAAGATTTGGCCGTCCTGCCGCGAAGCATCTCCTGCCAGGAGCCGGCGTCTTGTCCGTCCGCGGACAAGAGGTCTTTGAGGCTGACAATGCCGGTGATGTTGTCCCGTGACTCTGAGAAGAGGGGGAGCCTCGAGACACCGTAGTTGAGCATCACATTCAACGCGTCGAAAGCCGTCCTGTCTTCCTGCAGGGCGATCATCTTGGGACGGGGCACCATGACGTCCACGGCCTCAAGTTCCTTTGTCTCGATAACCCCGATGATCATCTCTTTCTCGTCATTGCGGATGGCGCCCGAGTTCTCCACGTAATCCACGGTAGCGTACAGCCTTGCCTCGGTTATCTCCTCGCTTCGCTCCTCCAAGCCGGGCATCCGGTCGGTAATATACGAAGCGCTCTTCTCAAGGCCCTTGGCAAAGGGTTTCATAAGGGCATTCAGCAAGGAGAAGACCGGAGACAGCCTGACGGCGAAGCCTTCAGGATTGGCTCCGGCGACCAGTTTGGGCGTGATCTCTCCGAAAATGAGGACCAGGAACGTACCGGCCAGAGTGGCGACCATATCGATAGCGCTCCTCCAAAGGTTGAGCCGCGCGAAACATATGGCAGCCAGAGAGGAAGCGAACAGCACGTTCACCAGTGTATTGCCCAATAGCAAGCTGGAGAGTACTGCCTGCGGGTTGTCTTTAAGATCCAGCACTCGCTCTAGGTTTTTATGATTGCCGAACCTGCTTTTGAGCTTAATGTAATCCGAGGAGAACAGCGCGCTCTCAGAACCCGAAAAAAACGCAGACAAGAGTAGCCACAGGACCGCTAATAAGTAACTACTACCTCCAGGGTCATCCAACCCATCATCACCATCCGAATTCGCTCAATAATTGTACTGAAAGATATATCGAACGTCTGCCTAATGATATTCAACGTAACCGCAATAATACCCTTCTTTTGTCCGTTTGTCACGAGGTGTCTCTACTTCTGGAAGCTAAGAGGAATAACACTTCGAGGCTAGAAATATCCGGGTAGCCCGGTCAACTTAGCAGAGGAGGATCGAAATGGCAAGACAGCTCACTCGCTCGGAAGTCCCTGTAGAGATGACTTGGAACCTCGCGGACATCTTTCCTTCCGTAGAGGCATGGGAGGAAGAGATGAAGGCCGTGGCCGACCTTATCCCTACGGTCACCAAGTACAAAGGCCGGCTACACGAGGGTCCGAAGGTCCTCTTGGAATGCTTGGAAGCCCAGGAAGCCCTACAGAAGAGACTTGTGAAGGTGTCTTCATACGCTTCGCTCAACAACTCGGCGGACGGGACATCCCCGGCTAACCAGGCCATGGCGGGAAAAGCATCGGCCCTGGCCACCCGGATTCGCGCCGAAACGACGTTTATAGAGTCGGAGGTACTCAGCCTGCCCGACGGCACCATGGAACGGTATCTTAAGGAGGAACCGGGCCTTGAGCCGTTCCGCCTCACCATCGAAGAGCTTATAGAGTCAAAGCCGCATAGGCTCCACCCCGAGACCGAGATGGCGCTGGCCGCCCTGGGAGAAGTCCTGAACGCCCCATCCATGATCTACAACCGGTCGCGTACGGCCGACATGACCTTCGAGCCCGTTGAGGATAGCAAGGGTGTTAAGCACCCGATGGCCTTCGGCCGGTACGAAGGCGCCGCCGATTTGGTCTTAAGGCGCAACGCCCACTACCAGTTCACGGAGCGCCTGAAGGCGTACCAGAACACCTATGGGGCTGCGTGGGGAACCGAAGTTAAGAAGAATGTCGTAATGGCCAAACTGAGGGGCTATCCTTCGGCCATCCATATGCTCCTGGACAGGCAAAAGGTGACCATTGACATCTACAACAACCTTCACGATATCATCCTGACCGAGCTCGCCCCCCACATGCGCCGGTATGCCCAGCTCAGGAAGAAAGTGTTAGGCCTCGACAAGATGCTCTACTGCGACATTGAGGCTCCGCTCGATCCCGAATACGAAGTACCTACTACGTTCGAAGAAGCTTCGGAGATCATCTTAAACGGCCTCAAGGTGCTCGGTCCCGAGTACATAGAAATCGTCGAAAACGCCCTCAAGAACCGTTGGGTAGACCGGGCAGACAATGTCGGGAAGCAGACAGGGGCTTTCTGCAGTTCTGTCTACGGCGTCCACCCGTACATCAGCATGACCTGGACCAACAGCCTGCGGAATGCCCTCACGCTCGCCCACGAGCTCGGACACGCGGGACAGGGCGTCCTCGCTCAGCGCTACCAAGCTTTCGCCAACACAAGGCCTACGATGTTCTTCATTGAAGCGCCCTCGACCTGCAACGAGACACTGGTGGGAGACTATATCCTCTCTCAGAGCCAGGACAAGAGAAAGCGCCGCTGGCTCATCATGCAGTTCCTGAAGACCTATCACCACAACTTCGTCCGTCACCTCATTGAGGGAGAACTGCAGCGCCGCACTTACGCCCTGGCTGAGAAAGGCCAGCCGATCACGGCCTCCGTCCTTAACCGGGTACAGGGAGAGATCCTCGACGAGTTCTGGGGCGGCGAAGTGGAGATCGATGACGGCGCCAGGATGGTCTGGATGCGCCAGTCCCACTACTACCGGGGCCTGTATCCGTACAGCTACTCCGCCGGACTCACTATCGGGACGATGGTCGCCAAAGCCATACGCGAAGAAGGCGCCCCGGCCGCCGAACGCTGGGTAAACGTCCTCAAGGCGGGCGGCACCAAGAAGCCGCTTGAGCTCGCCCAGATGGCGGGAGTGGATATGACCAAACCCGACCCCATCCGCGAAGCCGTCGCTTACGTCGGAAAACTGGTGGATGAGGTCATCGACAGCTTCTGATCATCTGATGAAGAGACGTAGCGCTGAAGCCCCTTCCCAGGAAGGGGCTTCGCGTATTTCGGAACTCGCGGTTACGGACCTGCGTCTTTTCCGCTAAGCATATCTTCTTTGGCACAAGTTGACCCATCGAGGCTGTTGCCAAAAGGATCGACGTAGCCCAACGCATGAGCTAAGATCTAGGTAGAACCCTGCGTCTGGAGTGAGCCTCCGTGATGAAATGCAAGCACCCCGGCACCAAGCTCATCTAC
>Ga0134103_1000226_pt1 | contig 71176 bp, 75 predicted proteins | sample 14_taG_2_FD_94445 | JGI IMG/M metagenome (GOLD analysis project Ga0134103, IMG submission 94445) | Switchgrass degrading microbial communities from high solid loading bioreactors in New Hampshire, USA - 14_58_20_212_A1 metaG | ecosystem: Engineered > Bioreactor > Semi-continuous > Anaerobic >...
CAATCCATCGCGGAGTTCTTGACGGCACTGGAGGCTTGCCTTACCCCGACTGGGCGGGAGATCGCGACGAGGGTGAACTTCCTCTGGGCCGGAGTGGGTGCTGTTGCTGCCCTTGTGGCCCTGGTCCTCGGCAGCCGCCACGGGGTGTATCCTCCGGTGTTCACGCTGGGCATCGGCCCAGGTGTGGTGGCGTTGTGCGCTCTTTACTCGCCGCTCCTCGCTTTGGTGGCGCTGGCGGTGGCCGCACTGCCGTTCCTCGCCGTCATTTGACCCGTTCAAAAGTGATCTGGAGGACGTTTCCCCATTTGTCCAGTGTGGTTTTCATCTGCTGTTTGAAGTCACCCAAGCTCATAATCTGTGATATACTTGCCATGTTGGTGAACATCTCGTACACCGCAACGGCGTCTTCATAGGACTGCTGCAGCTTCTGGAGGGAATCGCGCAGCCTGGCGTTTTCCTCTTGAAGCTCGACAGCGGTTTTCTGCAGCTGCGTGGTGCTGTTCTGCTGCGCCTGGGCCGACTCATAGGCCTTAAGCAGTGCCGCCAACCCTCGGGCCAGGCTGGCCGCAGAGGGATTCTCCAGCGCCTCCTCTAACCGCTTCAGGCGCTGGTCGACGTTCTGTATGTACTCGGGCAGGCCTTGAAAAGCTGCGATCAGCTCTGGATCCAGCTTCAGCTCCCGGGCCTTGGGTGGGGGACTGGGTTTGGGAGCCTGTGGTTCCTCCCGCTCTTTGCGGAGGACGTTGTAGTAGAGCATGCCTACAGCGGCTTCGGAGCGGTGGGGCAGGGCCTTGGCGGCTTGGCGGAAGGCTTCAGTGAGCGGCAGGTCGTTGGCCTTGGCGTGCATCACCTTTTCCCAGACCACGTCTTTTTCTTCTTCGGTCCAAGCCCGGCCGGCAGTGCGCGGCTTCTGGGCGGGCGCTTTCTGAGTTGGCATCGTATCTCTACCCCCCTGAGCATTCATTCATACTTATGATCAGTATATCCTGGATATGTTGTCTTATTCTGGCACACGGAGGGAGTTCACATTGTCAAGTTTCTTTGCTAATCTCAGTCCCCTAGATCACCGCTACCACGCGGCAGACCCCAAGTTGTGGGAGGAGCTGTCTGGGCTGCTGTCGGAGGAGGCTTATATCCGCTATCAGATGCAGGTGGAATGGGCATTGGTGGCAGCCTTGGAACGGTGGGGGACAGCACCTGCAGGGGCAGCGGAGGAGGTCAAGGCTGCCTGCATGCGGATCACTCCCGAAGATGTGCAGCGGGAAGAAGAGATCACCAGGCACAATATCAGAGCCCTGGTCAACTGCATTCAGCGCGAGGTAAGGGAAGAAGTGCGCCCCTTCATTCACCTGACGGCCACCTCAGCGGATATTATGGACACGGCCCGGGCTCTGCAACTGCGAGAAGCGGCCGAAAAAGCGGTGATACCTCGCCTCAAGGAGCTGCTGCGCATTCTGATCGATTTGGCGGAGCGGACTGCCCACGTGCCAACCGTGGGGCGGACCCACGGCCAGCATGGGGTTCCCATTACATTCGGATTCGCCCTGGCCGAGTACGTGAGCCGACTGGGCGGCCGCCTAGAAGCGGTTGTGCGGGCCAAGGCGAACCTCCGGGGCAAGTTGGCGGGGGCGGTGGGAGCCTACAATGCCGCTTCGCTTCTGCTGGCTGATCCGATGCAGTTTGAACGTGAGACGCTGGCACTTCTGGGGCTCCGCCCCGGCGGCCACTCCACGCAGATTGTGGAACCAGAGTACCAGCTGGATCTGGCCCACGCTTTGATCAGCACTTTTGGTGTCCTGGCCAATCTCGCCGATGATATGCGCCATCTGCAGCGGACAGAGATCAGTGAGGTGGGGGAAGCGTTTGGTGCGAGCCAGGTGGGCTCATCCACCATGCCCCATAAACGCAATCCCTGGAATTTCGAGCATGTCAAGAGTATGTGGAAAGAGTTTATGCCTCGCATGGCCACCCTGTACATGGATCAGATCAGTGAGCACCAGCGAGACCTGACCAACTCTGCTTCTGGCCGGTTTGTGGTGGAGATTGTAGCGGGGCTGGCAATGGCGCTGCAGCGCATGATCAACATCATGGGGAAACTTACGGTGGACGAGCAGCAGATGCTCGCCAATCTGCAAAGCCGGGCGCACCTGATTGTGGCAGAGCCCCTCTATATCTTGCTGGCAGCCCACGGCCATCCCAACGCTCACGAAGCGGTGCGAAGGCTTACCTTGAAGGCAGAAAAAAGCGGCCTGAACCTTGCGGACTTGGTTCAGGCCAGCGGCGAGTTGGCGCCGTATTGGGAGCAGTTCACTCCCGAACAGCGGCAGGTTATCACCGATCCCCTGCGCTATACGGGGAAGGCAGCAGAAAAATGTACTGGTGTCTGCACGCTCTGGTCGCAAAAAATTACACAAATCTAATACATCCCAGGAGGTTTTTCGGCATCAACCGAGAATTATTGGTCGAAAGGTATTCTTCTACCTGTACTGTGATGACAGGGGGCGGGTGCAGATGACCTGAGGGTGGACTCGCTTGCTTCCTGTCCTGAATACGAACGGCCCGTACGGGCCGTTTTTTCTTATTACCGCTGTGCTTTGGTAAGCCCCGGGAGGCCCGCCTGCGGATCTACCATGATCGTCTGGTAGCGCTCATAGAGGACGAACCCCGGCTTGGCTCCCGCAGGTTTCCGTACATAACGGCGGTGGGTGTAGTCCACAGGAACCTTTGTGGCTTCCTTGCCCTGGCTGTGCCGCGCCGCCAGTACGGCCGCGGCCCGGATGGCCTCGGGGCTTGGCTCACCGGCAGGCCGGAGCACCACGTGGCTGCCGGGCATCTTCTGGGCGTGGAACCAGAGGTCGTCGGGGCCCGCGATCTTGAAAGTAAGTATATCGTTTTGCCGGTTGTTCCGGCCCACCAGGATCTCAGAGCCGTCGGGGAGCTGGTAGCGTTCTGGACTCAACTGCATCGGGGCAGCGGCCCGGCGTTTTTGCGCTTTCAGATAGCCTTCCCGTTCTAGTTCCATCTGAATTTCCTGCAGCGTGGCCAGGTCCTCGGCGAGTTCCACGTAGGTGAGGGCGGCCTCCAGGTACTCCCGCTCTGCTTCTGTTTTTTCCAGCTGCTCCCTGGTGATATCCAGGCTTTTCTTGGCCTTCTGGTATTTCTTGAACATGGCCTGGGCGTTCTCGATGGGTGTCAGGGCCGGGTCCAGCTGCACAGTAACCGTGGGCAGGGCTGGGTCGGAGTAATCAACCACCTCCGCCGCGGCGCTTCCGGGCGCGATGAGGTGAAGGTTGGCTGTGATCAGCTCGCCCAACTTCCGCCAGGTGTGTGCATGTTCGGCGCTTCGCAGGGCTTCCTGCTGCAGTTCCGCCTTCTTCACTACCCTGGCCAGGTGTTTGTCTAGGGCCCGCCGCAGGCTCGCCCGCAGTTGGTTGAGCTCGGCTTGCTCGACCCGCTGCGTGTAGAAATCGTCAACGAGCTCGGCGATGTTCGGGTACTCCCGGCAGGGATGGTGCGTCACACGATACCCGGCGAAGTCACCGCCGTCCAGGGGTAGGTAGTATGCAGGCCCGCCTGAGGCCGCCTCGGCAACAACTTCCTGAACGGCCTGAGCGATCCGCTGCCAATCTTCATCTCCCGATTCCGCCCGCAGCGCATCGGGGGAGAGTCCCGCCCGAGAAACGATCTCCTGGGCCGCCAGGCGGCTCAATCCTTGCAGTGAGTTCTGGAGTACCTTCCACAGCGGCTGCTGCGGGAGCGCCAGGCGCAGCTCCGTCTCCACTTCGGCGCCGGAGGTGAGACGCGGGTCTTTCTTGCCCTGATCGGGAGGAAACTCGTAGGCCTCGCCCGGCATGAGTGTACGTCCGGATTTGCCTTCTTGCGGAGCAGTTCGTTTGAGGGCATCGAGGATCACACCGTCACCGGTAACCAAGACCACGTTGCTCTTACGGCCCATAATCTCCAGGATCAGCTGCAGCTGCCCAGCCGAGCCGGTGAAGGCCATGCTTTCCAGATGCACGGCCACCACTCGATCCAACCCCCGCTGCTCAAGCTTCAGAATCCGGCTCGGTTCCAGGTACTTCCGGAGCAGCATGCAGAAAGCGGGCGGCGAGAGGGGGTTTTCTCGATCCGCTGCTGTGGTATGAATGCGGGGATACTCGGGATCGGCTGAGAGCACCAGCTGTGCGTTGTGCCCGGGCAGCCGTACGTGGAGGACGACGGTATAACGGTCAGGCTGGTAGATTTTCATAATACGGCCGTTCTTGAGATCCGTGTCCAGCTGTTTCACGAGTGAATGCAGCGTCAGGCCGTCAAGGGGCATATGTGATCACTCCTGTCTCTGAGGACATCATAACTACATCAGAATTATATCAGAGCCCCAGATCCTGCTCAACGATGGAAGCAGGTAATCGGCAGTGCTGTGGCGAAATATGCATGAACCGTATAATTGAGGGGTTGTCGACAATGTGGAAACGGCGCAGTGCGGCCATAATACTAGCTGTTGTTCTCAGTCTTGCTTTCTTCTTCCAAGCTGCGGGGCAGTCTCAGCACCTCCGCAACGGGCTGCAGGCTCTAGTCTACCATGCCATGCAGATCGAGAGGTACTTCCCAGAGTTAGATCCGCTGGGGGCAGCGGCAGATGAGTTGGAGCGAGCCGTTCTGAGCGGTGAAGGTGATGAGGCCCTCCTTCTCTTGGGCCTAGTGTACCAAAACCTGGCCGCGGAAAGGGAAGCCGCCGGCGCCTACGAACTCTACCTCAGCCGCAATCCGGAAGAGGCGTGGGTGTACGCCCTGATCGGCGACGCTTACCTCCAGGCCGGGGACTACTCACAGGCGGAAGAGGCTTACGCCATGGCAGCGGAGTCGGGGAGCTTGGCCCGTGCTTACTACGGGTTGGGCAGCGTCTTTCTAGACAGGCAAGATTACCAAGCCGCCAAGGAAGCGTTTGAGAAGGCGCTGGAAGAAGCACCTGACTTTACAGCGGCCCGGGTCGGATTGGGTGTAAGCCTGTACTATCTGGCCCAGTACGAAGAAGCCGTGGAAGTCTTGGAGCTCTCGCAGCTCTTGGACCCTCGCTCACTGGAAGTCCATCAGTTCTTGGCGTTAACTTACGAGGCCCTGGGCCGTGCCGAGCAGGCGCAGCATGCCAGGGAACGCATTGAACAGCTCACCCCCTGATCAAGGGGGTTGTTATTTTTCTCCCGCCGCTGGAATAGATATCACTGAGATCCGGCAGAAGGGTGGTATTGGCCTTGGCGGAACTGTGGCACACCAAGCAGGCGGCGGAAGTAATGGGCCTCTTCGGCACCCACCCAGAGCGGGGGTTGAGCGAGCACACTGCCGCCCGCCGCGCGAAGGAGTTCGGCCCCAACAAGTTGACAGAAGCCAAGGGTGTTTCTCCCTTGGCCATGTTCGTGAATCAGTTCAGAGACTTCATGGTGCTGATCCTGCTCGGTTCCACCGGAGTCTCTTTCTTTCTCGGTGAGGTGGTGGACGCCCTCACCATCCTGGCGATCGTACTTCTCAACGCACTGCTGGGTTTTGTGCAGGAGTACAGGGCGGAGCGCTCGCTGGAAGCCCTCAAAGAACTGGCGGCACCGCACTGCCGGGTAATTCGCGACGGCGAGATCAGGCGTATTCCCGCTGAAGCAGTGGTTCCTGGGGACTTGATAGTCCTGCAGGCGGGAGATCGCGTTCCTGCTGACGGGCGCCTGGTGGCCGTTTCTGCCCTCAGCATCGATGAATCAATCCTCACAGGAGAGTCGGTCCCGGCAACCAAATCCGTGGATCCTATTGCTGTTCCCACCTTGATTCCTGCTGAGCAGAAAAACATGGTGTTCATGGGCACGCTCGTGACAAGGGGCACCGGCACTGCCGTAGTGACGTCCGTGGGCATGGCAACAGAGATGGGCAAGATCGCCCATCACATCCAGTCGGCGCCTGCACCTGAGACGCCGCTGCAGAAGCGCCTCAAGCAGCTGGGCCGGGCCCTCATTGCCGGGTGCCTGCTGGTGGTGGCTGCGGTAGTGGCCGCGGGCCTGTGGCAGGGGATTCCCCCATACCGCATGTTCATGGTGGGCGTCAGCCTGGCGGTAGCCGCCATTCCGGAGGGCCTGCCCGCTGTCGTCACCATCTCCCTGGCCGTGGGTGTCCAGCGTATGGCTAAACGCAACGCCATCGTGCGTCAGCTTGCCGCAGTGGAAGGGTTGGGGTGTACCACGGTCATCTGTGCCGACAAAACAGGTACCTTGACCCAGAATCAGATGACAGCGCTGAAAGTGTGGGTGGACGGCACACTGTGGGATGCCTCCGATCGGCGGGAGGTTTCACGGCTGAGGCAGTCGTCCAGTGCGTTTGCACGCCTGCTGCACACCTGCGCCCTGTGTACTCATGCGCATGTGTCCTCGGAAGGCGAGGTCATGGGCGACCCCACAGAGGGTGCGCTGCTGCGCTTGGCTGTACTGGGCGGGATCGACCAAGTTGAGCTCCAGCGACGCCACCGTGTTGTACGGGAAGTTCCCTTCGATTCGGAGCGGAAACGGATGTCAGTGCTGACCAACTCCAGTGAAGGGTATAGAGCGTTGGTCAAGGGGGCGCCCGATGTCATCCTGCGCCGCTGCACTCACGTACACGTTGGCGGGCAGGTCGTGCCCCTGAATCAAATGCTGCTCCGGCGCATCACTGCCCAGCTGGAAGAAATGACAGCGCAGGCTCTGCGGGTGCTTGCCTGTGCGGAGAAAGAAGTGCGCGATCCCCATGCCCCTGACACTTATCTCGAGCAGGGCTTAGTTTTCCTGGGGCTGGTTGGGCTGCTGGATCCGCCCCGCCCCGAAGCTGTGCGGGCTGTGGCCACTGCCCGCCGCGCGGGTATCCGCACGATCATGGTTACTGGTGATCACAAACGGACTGCGGCCGCGGTCGCTGCCGAGCTGGGCCTTTTCACGGCCGAGGCGCGCGACGTCCTCACCGGCGCAGAGTGGGACGCGCTAACCCCTGAGGAGCAACGGCGAGCAGTGCGCCGGACGGCGGTGTTTGCCCGGGTTACTCCAAGCCACAAGCTGTCCATCGTCCGAGCCCTGAAAGAGGACGGTGAAATTGTAGCAATGACCGGGGACGGCGTTAACGACGCTCCGGCGGTGCGGGAAGCGGACATCGGCATCAGCATGGGCATCCAAGGCACTGACGTCACGAGGGAAGCGTCCGCTGTTGTCCTGGCCGACGACAACTACGCGACCATCGTCAGTGCGGTGGAAGAAGGGCGGGGGATCTACGACAACATCCGCAAGTTCATCCGCTATCTCCTCGGGTGCAATGTAGGCGAAGTCCTCACCATGCTGGTTGCTGCTTTGCTTGGGATGCCGCTGCCGCTGATCCCCATTCAGATCCTGTGGATGAACCTGGTCACAGACGGCCTTCCTGCCGTGGCCCTGGGCCTGGACCGCGCCGAAAGTGACACCATGGCCCGCCCTCCCAGGCCTCCCCGGGAGAGCGTTTTTGCCCGCGGGCTTCACCTCCGCATCCTATTCACGGGGATCATAATCAGCGCCTGCACGCTGGGCGTATTTGTGCTTGCCCTTCGGCACTACGCAGGCGATGTGGTGCGGGCCAGGACCCTTGCCTTCACCGCTTTGGTCTGCGCTCAGCTGGTCTATGTCTTTCAGTGCCGCTCGGAACAGCACTCAGTGTTTGAACTGCGCTGGTGGAGCAACCTGTACCTGGTGGGTGCGGTCTGTCTTTCCGGAGCCATGCAGGCCGCGATCCTGTACCATCCCGTACTCCAGGAGGTCTTCCAGACAACCAGCTTGAGCTTGGATGACTGGCTCTTGGTGACAGCCGCCGCCTTGGGTTCCCTCTTTACCGATACCGTGGGGAGAACGCTGAAAACCTCTGTCCGCAAGCATTTTTCCATGGTGAAAGTGTGATTACCAGCAGGATTTTTCCAGGAGCTACCGAAGTTACAATACCAAATAGACTGTTATAGGGGGCCTCGGAGTGCTGAAGAGTATGACTGGGTTCGGCCGAGGCGAAGCAGCAGGCCAAGGTTGGCAGATCAAGGTCGAGATGAAATCAGTCAACCACCGCTACCTCGACCTCAGTGTGCGCATTGGACGTGACTATACCCTCCTCGAGGAAACAGTGCGGCGCGCTGTCCAGAGCCGCTTGGCGCGAGGCCGTGTGGAAGTGAGTGTGTTCGTGGAGGAGCTAGAACCTGTCGAACGCACTGTGAAGGTGAACATGCCGCTGCTCCGAGGGTACCTGCGGGCCTTAGAGCAGGTCCAATCGCAGCTTCCCGTAAGGCAAGATATTACTCTTGATCAGATTCTGACTCTTCCTGTGTTTGAACCTGAAGACCCTGAAATCGACTGGGAAAACCTCGTTCTCCTGACTGAACAGGCGCTGGGTGCTGCCCTGGATGAGCTGGAGAATATGCGCGCGCTGGAGGGGGCTCAGCTGCAGAGGGATGTGGCGGCCAAGTTGGAGCAAGTCTCTCACCTGGTGGACCGCATCGACGAGGCCGCACCGCAGGTGGTGAAGGCGTATCGCACCAGGCTGCGGGAGCGGCTAAGAGAGCTCCTGGAAGGGACAAGCCTCACCGAGGAACGCTTCCTGGCGGAAGTAGCTCTTTTTGCCGACAAGGCGGCCATCGATGAGGAGCTTGTGCGGCTGCGCAGCCATCTGCGGCAGTTTGCCCGGGCTATGGAAGCCGGTGAGCCCGTGGGGCGCAAGTTGGATTTCTTGCTCCAGGAGATGAATCGCGAAGTCAACACCATTGGCGCTAAAGCCAACAGCATAGAGATTGCCAACGCTGTGGTGGACATAAAGACGATGCTGGAGAAAATCCGCGAGCAGATCCAAAACATTGAGTAAACACGGGGGAGGTGAATCAGGATGGCACTGCCACAGTTGACGCGGGACGAAAAGCTCTCAGCGCTCCAGAAGGCACAGGAAATGCGCTCCAAACGGGCAGAACTGCGGGCGAAGCTGAAGAAGGGTGAGCTCACGCTGAAAGATATCTTGGAATCAGCGAATGATGAAGTGATTGCCAAGATGCGTGTGTCCTATCTCATTCAGTCTCTGCCCCAGGTCGGCAAAGTCACATCGAAGAAGATCATGGATGAAATCGGGATTAACGAGAACCGCAGGGTCCAGGGCTTGGGCAAGCGGCAAATTGACGAGCTCCTGAAGAAGCTCGGCTGACCAGCGCCCTCAGCAGCAAGGGGGATACAAAAATGGACATCAAGTTGGTGAACATAGGATTTGGAAACATCATTGCTGCCAACCGGATCGTGGGAATCGTTAGTCCGGAATCAGCCCCCATCAAACGTGTAATTCAAGAAGCACGGGAACGGGGCATGCTGATCGACGCCACCTATGGCCGACGCACCAGAGCGGTCATCATTACCGACAGCGATCACATCATCCTGTCTGCAGTTCAACCTGAGACAGTGGCGCACCGCTTGACAAACAAGGAAACAGATAGTTAAATGAAGCAAGTAGGGGGCTTTTGTTCATTGAGTACCGATGCACAGCAGAGGAGGGATAGTGGAATGCGGCGGAAAGGATTCCTGATAGTACTGTCGGGGCCCAGCGGTGCCGGCAAGAACTCAGTCATGAACGCAGTATTTCCCACTATCCCTAATCTCAAATACTCGGTGAGTGTCACCACGCGGCCGCCGCGAAAAGGCGAAGTTGAGGGTGTGGATTACTTTTTTCGCACCGAAGAAGAGTTTGATGACCTGATCCACCAAGATAAACTGCTGGAACACGCCACCTTTGTGGGTTACCGCTACGGCACCCCAAAGGACTTTGTTATGGAGCAGATTGCAGCCGGCAATACTGTCATCATGGATATCGATATTCAAGGCGCCAGACAGATTCGGCTGAAGATGCCCGAAGCAGTATTAGTGTTCCTGCTGCCGCCGACCCGGCGAGAGCTGGAAAGACGCCTGCACCAGCGGGGTTCTGACGACAAAGCAGAAATTGAAAAACGCCTGCATAAATCCATGGAGGAACTGCGGCATATAGTGGACTACGACTATTTCATCATCAATGATGATCTGGAAAAGGCGGCGGAACAGCTGCGGCATATTATTCTCAGTGAACGGTCTCGGGTCAGCCGGATTGATCTGGCAGAACTGCAATCATTGTGGGAAGGATGGGGTACACTATGAGGATTATCAGCGCTGGAGATATGGATCTCAGCGGTAAGAGCCGCTATACCGTTATCGTGGCAGCTGCCAAGCGTGCTCGTCAGCTCTTGGAAGGGGCAAAGCCCTTGGTAGAACACTCTTCGGTCAAGCCGGTGTCAATCGCCCTTGAGGAGATCAACGAAGGAAAGGTAACGTGGGTTTACACCAAGGAGAACAAGAACTAGCGGATGCCTGTGGGTTTAGTTCCACAGGTGTTTTTGTCTTGAGGCGCGACAGGAAGGGAGACAGGTGGTGAACAGGCCGTTGTACGCCGGGGTGATTGTGGACGTGAAGGCGGAAGCGGTGGACCGCATATTTACCTACCGCGTCCCACCTCATCTCCACATCGGGCTGGGCCACCGGGTGCTCGTTCCGTTTGGGCCCCGGCGCCTGGAAGGATATGTGATCAAGTTGAGTGATACCCCAGATATACCCGCCGAGAAGGTGCGGGATATTTATCGCGCCCTCGATCCGGAGCCGATCATCCTGCCCTCCCTGATGGAACTGGCCCTCTGGATGCGGGATGCCTATCACGGGCTGCTCTCAGAGGCTCTGCAGTACATGCTCCCTCCGGGTGTGCGCTACGGCAGAGAGAGGGTCGCAGTGAAGGTGCAGCAGATCGCCCACTTGGTGCAGCAGAGCCCTGAGCTCTCTCCCCGGGCGGTTGCACAGCAGCGCATTGTAGAGGTGCTGCAGCGCTTCGGCCCCATGCCCTCGATTGAACTGGTGAAACGGGCACAGGCCGGCCACCAGGCACTGCAGGCACTGGTGGCAAAAGGGGTGGTGGCGCTGGCGCAGGAGGAGGTTCATCGCCGGGCGGAGTGGGATGATGTGGCTTTCCCTGCACCTGTGCTCACTCCCGCCCAAGAACAAGCTTGCGCAGGAATCCTGGCTGAACTGGAGGGGCGTAGGCGGCCTGTCCTGCTTCACGGTGTCACGGGCAGTGGCAAGACTGAGGTCTATCTGCAGGTGATCAGGCACATCCTGAACCAGGGCAAGCAGGCGTTGGTGCTGGTACCCGAGATTGCCCTGACCCCGCAGACGGTGAGCCGCTTTGGGAACCGTTTTGGCGGCCGCATCGCAGTACTGCACAGCGGCCTGTCGGACGGAGAACGGCATGACGAATGGTGGCGGATCTTCCGCGGTGACGCCGATGTGGTGATCGGCGCTCGTTCCGCAGTGTTTGCCCCCCTCAAGCGCTTGGGCCTGATCGTTATCGACGAAGAACATGAAAGCACGTACAAACAGAGCGAGGGCTCCATCCGCTATCACACACGCGCCGTGGCGGAGAAGCGGGCCGAGCTGGCCGCTGCCCAGGTTGTGCTCGGCAGTGCCACACCGGCAGTAGAAACCTATCATCGAGCGGTGCTGGGGGACTACCGGCTGGAGGTGCTGCCGGAACGGGTGGAACGCCGGCCCCTGCCTACCGTGGAGATCGTGGACATGCGGGCAGAGTTCGAAGAGGGAAACCGCAGTATCCTCAGCCGGAGGCTCTACAGTGCCCTGACGGAGGTGCTGAACCAGAGGCAGCAGGCTATCATCCTCCTCAACAGGCGAGGTTTTTCCTCCTTTGTGCTCTGCCGGGAATGCGGCCACGTCATCCAGTGTGAGAACTGCAGTGTGAGCTTGACCTACCATCAGGATGACGGCAAGCTCCACTGCCACTACTGCGGGGCGCGGCAAGAGCTGCCGCAGAAATGCCCGAACTGCGCCTCCCGCTACTTAAGGCAGTTCGGCGTGGGCACGGAACAGGTTCAAGAATACCTGCAGAAGCAGTTCCCTCATGCCGCGGTTGAACGCATGGACGCCGATACTACGCGACGCAAGGGGGCTCACCGCGCCATCCTGCAGGGTTTTGCCGCAGGGCAGACAGACATCCTCATCGGCACCCAGATGGTGGCCAAGGGCCTGGATTTCCCCAATGTAACCTTAGTGGGGGTGCTCAGTGCCGATCTGAGCCTTAAGCTCCCTGACATCCGCGCTTCGGAGCGGACATTTCAGCTGCTCACACAAGTGGCAGGCCGGGCGGGGCGGGGAGAGCTGCCGGGAAAGGTGATCATCCAGTGCTACGACCCCTCTCATTTCGCGATCCAGGCTGCCCGAGAACATGATTACAAGCGCTTTTTCCGTCAGGAGATCTCTTTCCGCCGCCAGATGAACTACCCGCCCTTCGCCGAACTTGTCCGCATTCTCTGTATTGGGCCGCAGAAGGAAACCTCAGAACACGCGGCACGCATTGCCCGGTTTCTGCGGCAGCACGGCGTCCGTCCTGGCCAGATCTACGGCCCGGCGCCGGCACCCATCAGCCGAATTAAAGGCCGGTACCGCTGGCAGGTCGTGCTCAAAGGCAGCTTCCCCGAGGTGCTGTCTCGGCTTCCTGACCCTACCGCACAGGTGCACGTCGCCATTGATGTGGACCCCCTTTTCTTGCTGTGAATGTGCTATAATATAATGATGGTGTTGCCTTATTATAGAACGGAGGTTTGCAATGGCTGTACACAACATCGTGGTAGTGGATGGGCCTGGGTCTGAGATTTTGCGCCAGAAGGCTGAGCCGGTTGCCCAGATTACCAATAAGGTACGCAAGCTGATCAAAGACATGATCGAAACAATGTATGCGGCCGACGGGGCCGGGCTGGCCGCCCCGCAGATCGGCGTCAGCAAACAGATCATAGTCATCGATGTGGGCGACGGCCCGATCTGTCTCATCAACCCGCAGATCGTCCACAGCGCTGGTGAAGAGATTGATGTAGAAGGATGTTTGAGCATCCCGGGAGTACGGGGGTACGTCAAACGCAGCAGCACGGTGGTTGTCAAGGCCCTGGATGAGAAGGGGCGGCCGGTCCGTGTCACCGGTGAAGGGCTCCTCGCCAGGGCACTGCAGCATGAAATTGACCATCTCAACGGAGTGCTCATGACTGACCGTATGATCGCGGTGGCCCCGCCGCAGGAAGAAGAGGCGGGTGAATGAGGCATGCGGATCGTCTTCATGGGGACGCCAGAGTTCGCTGTCCCCAGCCTGGAGATACTAGCGAAGCAGGAGCGAGTTGTGGCAGTGGTTACCCAGCCGGATAAGGCTCAGGGCCGCGGCCAGAAGATCGGCATGTCGCCAGTGAAAAAGCTGGCCCTCGGCCTGGGCCTGCCCGTGCTGCAGCCCGAACGGGTCTCTGATCCACAGTTCATAAAGCTAATGCAGGGTTTTCGCCCTGACCTTGTGGTGGTCGTCGCTTTTGGGCAGAAGATCCCCAAGGCGCTGCTGGAACTACCCCCCTACGGCTGCATCAACCTGCATTCATCGCTTCTGCCTAGGTACCGAGGCGCTGCCCCCATCAACAGGGCAATTGCAGAGGGTGAGCCTGTCACCGGCGTCACCACCATGTACCTCAATACGCAGTGGGATGCGGGAGATGTGATCCTGCAGGCGGAGGAACCCATCTACCCTGACGATACCGCAGGCACGCTTCATGACCGTTTGATGGTTAAGGGGGCACATCTCCTTGCCGAGACGGTACGGCAGATCGCGGCCGGCACAGCCCCGCGTATCCCACAGGACCACAGCCAGGCCACGTATGCCTATAAGCTGGCCAAAGAGGATGCTTACCTCGACTTCTCTGACAGTGCAGAAAAGCTCAGCCGGTTGGTGCGGGCGATGAACCCGTGGCCTACGGCCTATACCAAGATCGGCGGCGAGGAGATCAAGGTTTGGAAAGCTGTGCCTTTGCCTGGTGAAGCACCAGTTGGCGTTATCGCCGAGATCACCGATACAGCATTGGTGGTGGGATGCGGCAGCGGCCTGCTCGCTTTGGAACAGGTGCAGCGCCCCGGGAGGAAGATCATCTCTGGGCGGGACTTGGCCAATGGGCTCCGCCTGAGAGTGGGCCAGAAGATCATCTCTAACTAGTTCTATGTCAAGGAGGTATGCCCATGTTGTGGTGGTATGATCCGACGTTTATGCTTGTTCTTCCGGCACTGCTGTTCGCGATCTATGCCCAGACCAAGGTCAGCGCCACCTTTCAGCGCTACCTTAGGGTAGGGTCCGCCAGCGGCCTGACGGGGGCGCAGGTGGCGCGCCGGCTGCTGGACGCCAACGGGCTGTACGATGTCGCTGTGGAACAGGCAAGAGGCTTCCTGAGTGACCATTACGATCCGCGCAGCCGCGTCCTACGCCTGTCGCCTGCGGTCTACAGCAGTACCAGCGTGGCAGCCCTGGGAGTGGCGGCCCACGAAACCGGACACGCCGTGCAGCATGCCCGCAACTACGTTCCCCTTGGGATTCGGAACAACTTGTTCCCCATTGCCAGCATTGGGTCGCAGATGGCCTTTCCTCTGTTCTTCTTGGGCTTGGTTTTTGCTTGGGACACACTGATGCTGGTGGGCATCTGGTTCTTTATCGCCGCCTTGGCATTCCAGGTAGTGACCCTGCCGGTCGAATTTGACGCCTCGCGGCGGGCCATCACTATGTTGAGCAGCGGAGGGTACATCACCCAGAGTGAAGTTCCCCACACCAAGGAAGTACTCAACGCTGCAGCCCTCACGTACGTGGCCGCTGTGGCCATGGCCGCGCTGCAGCTCGTGCGCCTGCTTGTACTGCGGAACCAGAGAAGGCGTTGAGATGGAGAGGCAGAATCCGCGGCTTCTGGCCGCACTGGCAGTCCAACAGTTTGAAGAATCTGGGGATTTCCTTGGCGAAATCCTCGATTCTTTTTTGACATCTGCGAAGCTCACCCCGCTGGACCGCAATCTGTTCACGGAGCTCGTGTACGGTACAGTGCGGATGAAGATGAACCTTGACTACATTATCCAGCAGTTCAGTACCAGGAGGCTCGAGAAGATCGAATCGAGGATCCTCCAGGTGCTGCGGGTGGGAGTATACCAGCTCTTCTACCTGGACCGGGTGCCGGCGCGAGCCGCAGTGCATGAAGCGGTGGACTCGGCGCGGCGGCTGGGCCGCCCCGGTGCAGCGGGGTTTGTCAATGGGATTCTCCGGGGGATCCTGCGGGGAAGGGAGGGGCTGAGGTACCCCGCTGCCGCTGACGAACCGCTGGCATACCTTTCTGTCCGTTACTCGTTCCCCCAGTGGATGGTGGAGGATTGGTTGAACCGCTTCGGCATTGTTGAGGCGGAGGAGCTTTGCCGTGCTTTCAACCAGCCGGCGCCTACCACGCTGCGCATCAACACCAGCCGGCTCTCTGTAGCGGAAGCGGCCCGGCACTTTGCTGAACGCGGTGCGGTTGTGCAGGCCGGCCGCTGGGCGCCTGACGTGATCACGGTCTCCCCTGGGCATTTGGCAGTTGCTGATGAGCTCCTCAGCCAGGGTGCTTATTACATCCAGGATGAAGGCAGTGCTCTTATCGCCCACGCGGTGGGCCCGCAGCCCGGCGACTTCATCCACGACCTCTGCAGCGCTCCCGGGGGAAAAACAACTCACATTGCCCAGCTGATGGGCGGAGTGGGGGAAATCTGGGCCTGGGATATTAGTGCTGAGCGGCTGGCCAAGGTGGCCGAAAATGCAGAGCGTCAGGGCTGGCACATCATCAAGCTGAGGCAGGGGGATGCTTCGTCACCGCTCGCCGCACCGCAGGCGCACCGCGTGCTGGTGGATGCCCCTTGTTCTGGACTGGGGACCATGGGGCATCGGCCGGACGTCCGCTGGCGCCGCACACCTGCCGACGTTAAGGAGCTGGCAGAGCTGCAGCGAAGAATACTATCTACCGCGGCTTCCCTGGTTCGGCCGGGTGGAAGGCTTATCTACTCTGTCTGCACTATCACCGGCGCTGAAGGGGAAGAGACAGCGCATTGGTTCCTCCGCAACTACCCTGACTTCGCCGCAGGTGAGCTGCCTACATGGTTCCCCGCCGACAGCGGCTTACCCTCCCACATGCGGCTGCTCCTGCCCCACAAACACGGTACTGATGGGTTCTTCGTGGCCGTCTTCGCCAATGATCGCAGGTGAGAGGCGGCAGGAATAACCACCATTTTGTCAAAGAATGCCGTGAGGAGGGGATGGGGAACATGAGAATTCTGGTTGTGGACAACAACGTGGAACTGTGCCAGATCTTGCGAGAGTATTTCAGCACACAAGAAGACCTGAACATGGTAGGCGAAGCCTACGACGGAGAGCAGGCGCTGGCCCTCATCGCCGAACTGGAACCTGATGTGGTGGTCCTCGACATCACCATGCCGCACCTGGATGGGATCGGCGTTCTGGAGCGCCTGGACGCGCTGGGGCTGAAGCGGCGGCCGCGCATCATCGTCCTCACGGCTTTTGGCCGGGACGATCTGGTGGCCCGCCTAACCGAATTGGGTGTGGACTATTTTATGCTCAAGCCCTTCAGCCTGAACGTTCTGGCGGACAGAATCCGCCAGTTCGCCCAGCTCAGAGTTCCCAACGGCCAGGCTGAAGCAGCGGCGGCTCAGGCTTCGAGCACTACCAGCCTGGAGCGGGCGGTGACCATGCTCCTGCACAGGCTGGGGGTTCCCCCTCATTACAAAGGTTTCTCCTACCTGCGGGAAGCGGTGCTGATGTGTGCAGCTACCGGGTACGTAAGTGGCGCCCTGACCAAGGAGCTTTACCCGGCCCTGGCCAAGAAAAATGCGACCACGCCCGGGGGTGTGGAAGCAGCGATCCGCAATGCTATTATCGCCGCCTGGGAAAACGGAAACCGTGAGGGAATTAAAGAGCTCTGCGGCAGCCGCCAAAGTGAGCGTGTCCCCACTAACTCACTGTTCATTGCCAAGCTGGCAGAAGAGGCCCACGCCCTGCTGCATACATAAAAACCGGAGCACCTGAAAGGTGCTCCGCAGCTTGCCGTTTGCTCCGGTTACTTATTGCCGGCTGTGAGTGATGGGGGAACAAACCCCTCTGGTTCGGCAAAGGGAAACGTCACGGGTTCGCCGGTCGTGGCACTGTAGTAGCAGGCCCGTACAAACTCAAGAGCTTTCCGCCCCTCACGGCCGTCGATAGCGGCCGGCCCGCCAGAAGATCGCGGTAAAACTCATTGATCTGTACCTTGTGGCTTACACCCCAGTAAGATTTGCCCACTACTTCGTGATCGCCTTCCGCAAATACCCATTCATCTGGCTGTCCGGCTGTGCGGATGCGCGCTTTGTCCTTCTCAATCATCGCCGTGCCCAGCTCGCCGTGGATTTCCAAGTAGACATCTGCATCATAGCTGTAGAAGTTGCACGCATAAAGGCTTCCTACGGCGCCGTTCTTGAAGCGGATAGTGGCTTCCGCTACATCTTCCACATCGATGAGATGGTGCGTGCGGTTGGCCATGGAAGCCTTGAGGCTGTCGATGTCGCCGACGATCCACTGCATCAGGTCCATAGTGTGGATGGCTTGGTCGATCAGGACGCCGCCGCCTTCCTTGTCCCAGGTTCCCTTCCAGTCGCTCTTGGAGTAGTACTCGTCAGGCCGGTACCAGGTGACGAACATGCGGGCGCCTTTGATCTTCCCCAAGCGGCCTGCAGCCACCGCCTGTTTGACAGCGGCCGATGCAGGATTGTAGCGGTTCTGGAAGATCACGCCCAAAGTGACGTTGTTTTGCTCGGCGGCCTTGATCATGCGGTCTGCATCGCGCAGGCTCACGGCCATCGGCTTTTCCGTCAGCACATTAATGCCCTGCTCGCAGGCGGCAATAGTGATCTCGGCATGCGTATGGTGGGGAGTGAAGATGTGAACGACATCAGGCTTCTGGGCCAGTACTTCCCGGTAATCAGTGTAAAAAGGGACACCGTGTTTTTCCCCGGCAGACCGTGCCCGTTCCGGTTTGGTGTCACAGACAGCCATCAATTGAGCATGGGGACTGCCTGCTGCCGCAGCCAGATGCACGCTGGACACATTGCCGCAGCCGATAACAGCGACTCGTAACTGATCCATTGCTCGTTCTCCTTTTGCAGTTTTAGTCCGAAACCGTATTCTCTCTCGATTGACAAAGTTCTGCCCGAGAGTGTATACTAAGACTTGCGGGGCGTGGCTCAGTTTGGTAGAGCGTCGCGTTCGGGACGCGAAGGTCGCACGTTCAAATCGTGTCGCCCCGACCATTCTGCATGAAACTGGACACAATGCACTTAAGGGCATGTGTCTAGTTTTTTTATTATGCGCACAGCTCAAGAGTGTGCCGGAGGGAAGTAATCTATGCAATATTTGGATACACTACATGTGGCGGGCCTCACAACGCAGGAGCTGGCTGCTGTGCTGGGGAAAATGGGTTGGCCGCCGTTTCGCGCGGAACAGGTGTTTCAGTGGATCCACCGGCGGGCCGTAAGCGGTTTCCGGGAGATGCATAACGTCCCCAAGGAGATCATCCAGTATCTGGAGGAAAGGTACACCTCCCCCGCAGCCTGCCGCGCTGTTGTCAAGCGTTTTTCCAGCGACGGCACGGTGAAGTACCTGTTTGAGCTGTTCGATCACAGTACAGTTGAGGCAGTGTACATCCCCGAAGAAGACAGGGGTACTCTGTGCCTCTCTGTGCAAGTGGGGTGCGCCATGAACTGCTCTTTCTGTGCAACCGGGAAGAGTGGTTTTGTGCGTAACCTGTCCCGGGCGGAGATTGTCAGCCAAGTGAACGCCGTGCGCGGCAGCCTGCCCCCAGATGCGCCCATCCTGACGAATATTGTATTCATGGGAATGGGCGAGCCCTTCGCCAACTTCACAGAGGTGATGGCAGCGGTGGCCCTGCTGCAGAGCAGATCTGGCATGGGCCTGGGGCAGCGGCGGCTTACCATCTCCACCTGTGGGCTCGTTCCGGAAATCCGCCGCTTTGCAGACCTGAAAACCCAGGTCAACCTAGCTGTTTCCCTCCATGCTCCCGATAACGAGCGGCGCTCACAGATCATGCCGATCAACCGCCGCTACCCGATTGAGGAACTTCTGGCGGCATGCCGTTATTATATCGCGCAGACAAACAGGCGCATCTCTTTCGAATACGCTCTCATTGACGGCTTTAACGATTCGCCGCAAGATGCGCGCATGTTGGCATGGCTCCTCCGTGACATGCTGTGCCACGTCAACTTGATCCCGGCCAACCCCGTCGAGGGAGTGCGCCGCCCAGACCGGGAGAAAGTGGAGCGATTCCTGGAGGTTCTAGAGCGTGAGGGGGTTCCTGCTACAATCAGAAAAGAGCGGGGAACAGATATCGAAGCGGCCTGCGGCCAGCTGCGCCAAGTTCACCACCGAGAAGGAGGGGGTAGGGAGTGAGACTCCTGGAGCGAATCGAACACCGCCTGGGAAGCTTGATCGAAGGTGCTTTTCGCAGGAGAATCCCCAGGAGGATCGAACCTGTGGAAGTGGGCCGGGCTCTCTTGGCCGCGGTGGACAAGCACAAACGGGTTAGCATGGCGTGTGTTTATGCTCCAAACAAGTTCACGGTGTTTCTGAGCGAAGGGGACCACGCAGACTTGAGCTCCCTGGCGCGAACTCTGGAAGAAGAACTGAAAGGAGTTTTGCGAGAAAAAGCAGAAAAGGATCAATTGCGTTTTATCGGGCCTGTAACCTTGGCCTTTGCCCCAGACCCGCAGTTGGAGAAGGGGGGCCTGAGCGTGCAGGCGGAGTTCTGCGAAGGGCAGTGCCCAAAAGCAGGGCCACCGAGAGTAGAGGAACCCCGAGTTGATACCCAAACATACCGCAAAGGGCAACTCACTGCAGGCTCGTATCAGCTGCGGGGCGCCTACTTGGTAGTAGAATCGGGCCGAGCCGCGGCTCTCACCGTAGAACTAAAAGATGGGCTGTTGATTGGGCGGAGCGCCAAGTGTGATCTCGTGTTGGAAGAGCTCAACGTCAGCCGCGTCCATGCTCGTGTGTCGTGGCGTGACGGCGGTTGGTATATTGAAGACAACGACAGTACCAACGGGCTCTATGTAAACGGGAAGCGGGCCGCTTCCTCACTGCTGCGGCCGGGAGACCGCATTCAGGTGGGGACTGCGGTGCTGGCCTATAAGGAGCAGCTGTAATGACTGTGGCCTTTACTGTACTCAGGCTTGTGCTGGTGGTATGGCTGTTGCGTATGATCTGGGCCATGGCTCGCTTGATGGTGAACGAGTTTAGGTAGGGGTGTTTGCGATGAACGTGGGGGCGGAGACAAGCGTTGGGAGGGTACGGCGGACGAACGAAGACGCCTTCTGGACTGGAGACAGGGTCCTGATCGTCTGTGACGGCATGGGAGGGCACAGGGCCGGCGAGGTGGCTTCCGCCATGGCAGTGGAGGCCATCAGGTCCTTCCCCTTTCGCTTTCAAGATCCGGAGGCAGAGGTGCGAGAGGCCATTCTGCAGGCCCACGCGCGCATCGCCCAGGCGTCGGCTGCGAACGCGGAAATGGCAGGGATGGGCACCACAGTGACGATGGCTGTGTGTCTGGAGACGGACTCTGGGGCTGATGTCACAGTGGGGCATGTGGGCGACAGCCGCGCCTATTACTATGCCGACGGCCAGCTGCACCGCATCACCAACGATCATTCGGTAGTGGGCGAACTCACCCGCCAGGGGACGCTGTCCCCGGAGGAAGCCGTTCTGCATCCACAGCGCCATGTCCTGTGCCAAGCCTTGGGTATCAGCGAGGTGGAGGTAGAACTGCACCGCCTGATGCTTCCCTTTGGTTCCTTGATCGTGATCTGCACAGATGGGTTGACCGATGTACTTGCTGATGATCAGATCAAGGAGCACGTCGCCTGTTTCCCACCCCAAGAGGCCGCGCGCAGGTTGGTAGAGCTCGCTAATTCGCTGGGCGGCAGAGACAATGTGACGGTGATTGTCGCCCAGGTGCCTTAGGAGGGGGTAGCGTGCGCCGCTGGGTTGTGCCGTGGCTGGAACTAGCAGGATGGCTGGGGCTGGCGGTGCTGGTGCTCAGCCGGCGGCAGTATGTGTCCCTGTGGTGGCAGCTCTGCGCCATCTGGGCAGGGCTTGCCGGATTGGCCGTCCTGTCTCACTGTTGTGGCTTTTCCCACGTGTTGCTGCTCCCGGCGGCGCTGTTGGTCAGTTTGGGCTGGATCTTCCTGCATCGCTTGCGGCCGGAGTGGGCCGCCCAGCAGTTCGTGGGCTTCTTGGTCGGTGCGGCCACTTACTGTGTCGGTCTGTTCGGAGGTTGGGCCTCCACCCGCACCAAGTACATATTCGGCTTGGGAGCTGCCGTGCTGCTGGCGCTGACTTGGGTTTTCGGTGTTGCGGTGGGGGGAGCAAAAGCCTGGCTGGCGGTAGGCCCGCTGCGTTTCCAACCGGTGGAGTTTGCCCGGGTGCTGTTAGTGCTGTTCATCGTCCGTTACCTCTCGGACAACCAAGCGCTGCTCAGGCAGAAGCGCGGCCTGGAAGCAGCCGCGTACTGGGGGCCGCTGCTGCTGTTAGTGGGCAGTGTCTTCCTGCTTCTGGCGGTGCAGCGTGACTTGGGGCCGGCACTGCTGGTGTTTGCCGTGTACTGTGTGCTGTCTGTCGCGGTTCTCTCGTCGTGGAAACTGGCGGCACTGTATGTACTGCTGGCAGTTGTTGGTTTTGGCGCGGTGCAGCACATATTTCCTCATCTGGGAACCCGCCTTACCGCTTGGCTTAACCCGTGGCAGTACGCCGAGACGGCGGGTTATCAAATCGTGCAGGGGCTGTTTGCCCTCAACAGTGGTAGAGTACTGGGAAAAGGGATCGGGGCTGGCTCAGGCGAATTAATCCCTGAAGTGCACACCGACTTTATTTTTGCCCTGATCGGTGAAGAGTTAGGGCTCGCGGGTGCCGTGGCGGTGGTCAGTCTGTACCTGATCCTTGCGTTTGCGGGCCTGCGGCTCGCTGCCGGCAGCACGGAACCGGTGGAGCAATATACTGCGGTGGGGATTGTGCTGTTGTGGTTCATGCAGGTGTTCCTGGTGGTGGGAGGGATCCTCCGCCTGGTGCCCCTCACTGGCATGACGCTGCCCTTTCTCAGCTACGGCTCCAGCTCACTGGCGGCTCAGATGTGGATGCTGGGGATTCTCTCCAGTGTGGGAAGGGTGAGGAGCAAGTGAAGCCACTCCTCCGCAAAATCTTCCTGCTGATCTTGGGCATGTACTTCCTGATGGTTGCCGCCTTGGTCTTCTGGCAGGTCGCTGTGGATCTAGGGAAACATCCTTTGAACCCCAGGCGCTACGGTGCCTTTCGCCAGCCCCGCGGCGCCATCTTGGATCGCTCTGGGCTGCCGCTGGCCCGCACATTGATGGCCGGTGAGAAGTATGTGCGCGAATATGCCGACCCTTCCGTCACTCATGTGACGGGCTACTTCCACCAGCGTTACGGCATCACTGGGTTGGAAAAGGCCTTCGATGCCCGCCTCCAGGCTGGACAGGATGTCTACACCACCATTGACCTTCGCCTTCAACAGAAAGTAGCGGAACTTATGGGGGACAGAGTCGGGGCGGCTGTGGTGATGGAACCCGAAACGGGGGCCGTGCTCGCTCTGGTCTCCTGCCCGCAGATCGATGGGAACAGCTTGGACGATTTTTGGTCAGATTATCTTGCCGATCAGCGAAGCCCTTTTGTGAACCGGGCAGTTCAAGGCCTGTACCCGCCGGGTTCTGCTCTCAAACCTCTTGTTCTGGCGGCAGCCTTGGCCGGCGGCATCACTACGGCTGACGCACACTGGACGGACCGCGGTGTGCTCAAGCTGGGGGAAGAGGCCATCTCCAACCACCAGGGGCAGGCGTGGGGCGTGATCACTACAAGCGAAGCCTTGGCCCATTCTTCGAACGTAGTCTTTGCGCAGCTGGCGGTGGAGTTGGGCCCAGCGCTGTTGGATGCCCTCCGCCGGTTTGGGCTGGGGGAGGCGGTTCTCTTCCCGCTTTCGCAGAGCAGCGGCAGACTGCCTTCAGCGGCGCAGTCGGCGTATGGATGGGCGCAGATCGGGATCGGCCAAGGAGGCCTTCTGGCCACTCCGCTGCAGATGGCCGCAGCGATATCCGCCATCGCAAACGGAGGAAAGTTGATGCGTCCGTACCTAGTGCAGGAAATCAAGGGTGGGTGGCGCCTGCGCCAGGCTCAGCGGCCCGAGTTTGTGCGCCAAGCCGTGCCCCAGTGGGCTGCCGCAGATGTGCGGGACGCCATGGTGCTGGCTGTGGAAAAAGGTACGGCCCGTGCCGCCGCAGTGCGAGGAACCGTCGTCGCGGGCAAAACAGGCACTGCCCAGACCGGTTCCGGTGGTGACCACAGCTGGTTTGTGGGCTTCGCTCCCGCTGAGAAGCCTGAACTGGCGGTGGTAGTTGTTCTGGAACATGGGGGGTTGGCTTCCCAAACTGCCGCGCCTCTAGGCGGCCAGATCCTGCGGGAAGCACTGCAGCTTCTGGCTCCGCAGGACATGTGAATCGAAAGGTGACTGCCATGATTGGTGAGAAGTTAGTGAACCGGTACGAAATCCTCGAAAAAGTGGGCGACGGCGGCATGGCCCTTGTCTACCGTGCCAAGGACACCTTGCTGAACCGCATTGTCGCCGTAAAGGTGCTGCGGGATCAATTTGCCACCGATGGGGAGTTTGTGGAGCGGTTCCGGCGTGAGGCCCAAGCGGCTGCCAGCCTATCCCACCCCAATGTGGTGAACATCTATGACGTGGGGCAAACAGACCGGGCTCACTTCATCGTGATGGAGTACGTACAGGGCCAGAACTTGGCAACCCTAATCCGGGAAAAAGGGGCCTTGGCGGAACACTTCGTGGTGAACGCAGCCCTGCAGATCGCCAAAGCCCTTGCCCATGCGCATCAGCACGGCATTGTGCATCGAGATATCAAACCCCACAACATTTTGATCACGCACGAGGGCCAAGTGAAGGTCACTGACTTCGGAATTGCTCAGGCCATGTCTGCGGCCAACCTCACCCAGACTGGTGTCGTCCTCGGTTCCGTCCACTACTTCTCGCCCGAACAGGCACGGGGAGTAAATGTGACAAGCAAGAGCGACCTGTACTCCCTTGGAGTGGTCATGTACGAGATGCTTGCGGGCCGGCAGCCTTTCCGCGGGGACAGCCCGATTGCCATAGCTCTCAAACAGATCCAGGAGAACCCGGTCCCCCTGCGCCAGCTTTTGCCAGAGCTGAACCGCGACCTTGAACAGCTGGTCATGCGGCTCATGGCGAAAGATCCGGAGCAGCGCCCTCAGGATGCGGAAGAAGTGGTGCGCATCCTGCAGCGCATTGATCGCGAAATGGACACAGAAGAAGCCGAGCACACGGTGGTGCTCACGGCCGTTGATGCCCCAGACAAGGAGGAAGAAAAGGTGGCAGGCAGGAAAGGTAAGCCCAAGAAGAGCAAGAGAGCCAAATCTCGCCGCGTTGGGACTGTTATTCTCATACTCGCTTTCTTGATCGGGTTTGGCTGGGGTATGATGAAGCTCATCCCCGAGCTGCTCTTCGGTGAGGATGTTCAGGTACCGGCCATTGTCGGGCTGAGCTCAGCCGAGGCAGAACGTATCCTGAAGGCGGCAGGCTTGGTGCTCAGTGTTACTCAGGAGGTCTACGACACAAACGTTCCGGCCGGCCACATCGTCACACAAGAGCCGGTAGCTGGGCGTACCGTCAAACAGGGCCGCCCCATCGAGGTCCGGGTCAGCCTGGGCCGCCAGGTGTTGGAGGTACCTGACGTCACAGGAATGACACCGCGCGAAGCCCGCCTTACTCTCACCCAAGCCGGTTTTGTCTTGGGCGAAGAACGGGAAGCCTATGACCCGAATGCCCCAGTCAACGCTGTTGTGGAGCAATCTCCAGAGCCCGGCACTGCGGTGGAGATCGGCACCGCAGTGAACTTGGTGATCAACCGCGGCCAGGAAGTGCTGCCGCATGTGGTGGTGCCTGATTTCCGCGGCCAGATGCTTGCCGATGTCCGGAACAGCATCTCCAGCCTGGGCCTGACCGTGGGTAATCTCTGGCAGGAGTACAGTACGGTGTACAGAGAGGGCCAGATCATTGAGCAGAACCCGGCACCGGGCGAACGGGTGGAGGTGGGGTGGCCCATCGACTTTGTCTACTCGCAGGGACTGCCACAGCAGCCTGTGAGAGTGCCCAGTACTCCGGACACAGATACTGCTGAACAGCCGCCTCAGGATCAGTGGACGAGCCTGAGAGTACAGATTTCTGTGCCGGAAGGGCCGCCGCAAGAAGTGGTGATCCTGGTCATTGATGACTTCGGCGCGCGGGAGGTGTACCGCGATACACATGCAGGCGGTGAACGCATCGAGCGGATAGTGCAGGGGCGCGGCCAAGGCGCTGTCCTGCAGGTGTACATTGGGGGCAGAATGTTCGAGAACAGGCTGTTTAAGGAGTAGTATATGGAGAAGGGCATCATTATCCGGGGCGTGGGAGGATTCTACGAAGTACTCACTGATACGCAGGATACGGTCACCTGCAGGCTCAGGGGCAGGTTGCGCCTGGAAGGTGAACGGGTACTGGTGGGAGATCGGGTGCTGATCACCCGCACAGGTGCGGGGGAGGGGGTCGTGGAAGAGCTTTGTGCCCGCAAGACGCAGCTGCAGCGGCCGCCTGTGGCCAATGTAGAGCAGGTCTTGGTGGTGATGGCTGCCGCTGACCCTGAACCTGACCTCATCCTGCTGGACCGGATTTTGACCCACGCAGAGCTGGCCGGGTTAGAGGCGGCAGTTATCATCAATAAGAGTGACCTTACGGTGGAAACAGCCCAGCGCTTGGAACAGATCTACCAGCCCGCGGGTTACCCAGTGATCCGGACGAGCGCCAAGGCGGGCCTGGGACTGGATGCTGTCCGGGAAAGACTGGCCGGCCGCATCAGCACGTTCGCCGGCCCCAGCGGCGTGGGTAAGTCTTCGCTGATCAACGCCTTGGAACCAGGGTATTCCCTGCAGACAGGGGAGATCAGCGCCAAGCTTGGCCGCGGCCGGCACACCACCCGCAGTGTCAGCCTGCTCCGCCTGTCATCGGGCGGGTTGATTGCCGATACGCCCGGCTTTTCCCGCTTGGACACCGTTGATACTGAGCTGGAAGCAGTGCAGCACCTTTTCCCAGAATTCCGGCCGTACCTCGGGGAGTGCAAGTTTCGTTCGTGCCTACACCGGAATGAGCCCAGCTGCGCCGTCAAGGATGCTGCGGCTGCGGGCAAGATCGCCGCTTCCCGCTATGAACACTACCTTCTCTTCCTCGGCGAAGTAGAGGAAAATCAGCCCTATTAACGTGGAAAGGACGTGGGGACAATTAGGCCGTTGATTGCACCCTCGATTCTGTCTGCCGATTTCACCAAGCTCGGCGTGGAACTTGAACGAGTTACGAGCGCCGATCTGCTCCATTTTGATGTCATGGACGGCCACTTTGTGCCAAACATCAGCTACGGCATTCCTGTGGCGCAGGCGGTAAAGCGGGCTACCGCACTCCCTCTCGACGTCCATCTCATGGTGGAGGAGCCGGATCGTTTCATCCCCAGCTTTGCCGCACTCAAGCCTGCGTACATCACTGTGCACTATGAAGCAGCGACCCATCTGCAGCGGACCTTGACGCTGATCCGGGAGCAGGGGGTTGGAGCAGGCCTGGCGTTTAACCCCCATACACCTCTCACCGGCCTCAAGTACATTCTTGATGACATCGATCTGATCCTGATTATGACTGTAAATCCCGGTTTCGGGGGCCAGGGCTTCATTCCTGCCATGCTGGAGAAAGTTCGTGACTGCCGCGCCGTGGTGGGCGATCGGCCGATCAAGATCCAGGTGGATGGGGGAATCAGCGCAGCCAATGCCCGACAGCTGGTGGAAGCCGGAGCGGACATCCTCGTGGCGGGGTCCGCCATCTTCGCCAGCCCAGACCCCGAAGCATACATGCGGGAAATGCGCGCACAATGCGCATAATCTGCTGTTTTGTTCAAATAATACGCCAAAATAGTATTTTGTACTTGACTTTTTAGATTTGTGCCTGTATATTATAGGTAAGCAGAGGAAGCAATACATAAGAAAGGAGGGGATGCCGCCAAACCAGCGGGGAAACTGAAAATAGCTTTCCCCGGCCACTGCGGCTGACAAGGTAGACATTTGCGGAAGCAACCACCATCAACAAAAAACACATTCTCCCTTGGGCGCGTTTCGTTAGAACAGATAGCAAAGATGCATGTGACGGTGTGAAGAAGGCGCATACAGTGATGTCAAGGCGCTTATGGTAATGCGAAGAACTAAGAAGCGAATGAGCAGCAGAACGACATGCGCTTCCTCTGCGCATCGCTGCACCCCTTTTTATCGCTGGCGTGGTCAGCTGCAGTACTCTCGGCACCTCTGGCACAAGAGGTGCCACTTTTTGTTGCATCTCCCAATGTCTTGAGGTACAATATAAGCGTCAAACTTAACAGTGGTAACGAGTTCCGCTAGGGGTGCCGCAAGGCTGAGATGGGATAGCCCAGACCCTTTGAACCTGTTGGGTAATGCCAGCGTAGGGAAGCGGATGGCTTTTGCAGGCTGTGGAACTTGTTTCCACGGCCATTTTTTGTGGGAGGAGATCCTATGAATAAGCAAAATGCGAATACTGCTGTGATGGTTGAGACTGCTGTTTTGGTTGGCGCTGCTCTGGTCCTATCGTGGATCAGGCTGATCAGGCTCCCGCAGGGCGGATCTATCGGCGTAGATATGCTGCCCATTTTCTTACTGGCCTTTCGCCGCGGCTGGAAGGTGGGGGTTATCGGCGGGGCACTGTTTGGCCTGTTGAAACTGATCACCGACCCCTTCTTGGTTCATCCAATCCAGGTACTGTTGGACTACCCGATCCCCTTTGCCGTGCTTGGCTTGGCGGGGCTCTTCCGCAAAGACATCCTCACTGGGGTGGCGGTGGGGACGGTCCTGAGGTATATTGTCCACACCATCTCAGGTGTTGTTTTCTTCGCGGAATACGCCCCTGAGGGTACGCCGGCCCTGCTCTATTCGCTGCTCTATAACGGGTCGTATCTCCTGCCGGAGGCGGTTCTGGTGGGAGCCATCCTCTATCTGCTCCGCATGAGGAGGGATATTTTTGAACCAGGCCAATAGGGCCTTGATCATAGGTGCCAGCGATGATGTCCCTGCCCGAGCCCCATCCACCTGCGGCTCGCTGGTCATCTGTGCTGATGGCGGCCTGCATCACGCGCAGCGGTGGGGTATAACTCCTCACGTTGTGGTGGCAGACCTCGACTCGGCAGTGGGTGATGTGGAGGGTTGGTGCCGGGAACACGGTGTGGAGTTCCTGCGCTTTCCTGTGGAAAAAGACAAGACCGACAGCGAACTGGCAGTGGACACAGCTCTGGCCAGAGGAGCCACGGCGCTTACGCTTACAGGCGTGTGGGGAGGGCGGGTTGACCATTCCCTTGCCAACTTGGGACTCGTCTACCGGCTGGCGCAGGCAGGTACGCAGGCAGAGATCTTGACCGGCAGCGCCCGCTTGTTCTCCCTGTGCGGAACGGCCACTCTAGAGTTGGAAGTGGGGCAGGTCATATCGCTTCTGCCCCTGACCGAAACCTGCCGCGGCGTGACGATCCAAGGCGTGTACTATCCCCTGCGTAACGCTTCCCTGCGCAGGGGTTCCACCCTCGGGGTCAGCAACGTAGCGGTCGCAGAGGTGGTAGAGGTCACGTGTGCGGAGGGTGTGCTCCTTGTGGTGCTGCCACAAAAATAACCCCAGGCCTTCCTGGGGTTTCTGTCGTAACCGTAGATATGTCCTTGATCTGTCGCTGACCAATGCATGGGTTAGATCGCGCGCTGTGCCCTTCCACTTTTCAAGCAGGTGGTACATACGTATGCACGACGTGGGCTGCCGTCGATGATCACCCGGATCTTCTGCAGGTTGGGCCGCCAAGTGCGCCGAGTCTTGTTCTCAGCGTGGCTGCGGTTGTTGCCGGTGACGGTGCCCTTGTTGCAGATAATGCACCTTCTGGCCATGGATCTAACCCCCTTTTCGCAACGTTTCCTAACAACCGTAAACCATTGTAGCACAGGCAGATCGAGATTGCAAGGTAAAAATCCTTTACATTTGCCAGTGGAATGGATAAAATGATATCTGATAACACAAGGGAGGGACCGTAATGGCCCAAGAAATCCATTCGGATTTGGGTACTATTCATATCAGTGAGCAGGTAATCGCCACTATCTGTGGTGTGGCCGCCACCGAATGCTACGGCTTGGTGGGAATGGCACCCCGAAGCGTTCAGGAAGGGATTACTGACCTTCTGCGGCGCGAGAACTACGAACGTGGCGTTGACATTCAATTCCAGGACGACAGCATCAGTGTGCAGCTGTACATCGTGGTGGAGTACGGCGTCAAGATCTCAGAAGTGGCCCGCATCGTGCAGGAAAGGGTCAAGTACGCGATCGAGAATACCCTTGGTCTGAAAGTAAACCGCATCAACGTTCGAGTGCAGAGCGTGCGCGTGACGCAGTCGAGCAAGCGATAGTCGGGAGGAAGTGTCGTTGGAAGCAATAACTGGAAGCACATTGCGAAACATGCTGCTCTACGCAGGAGCAGTTCTCAACCAGGAGAGAGATAGGGTCAACAGCCTGAATGTGTTCCCTGTGCCTGACGGCGATACAGGCACAAACATGTCGCTCACACTCAATGCAGCCCTCAAAGAAGTAGAAAAAGTGGATTCGGATGAAATCAACCGCATAACCGCTGCGCTGGCCCGGGGCTCGCTCATGGGTGCCAGGGGAAACAGCGGCGTTATTTTGTCTCAGTTTTTCCGCGGTTTTGCGGAAGGGCTCACCGAGGTCACTGACTCGATGACCGGCGCCGATCTAGCTCGTGCGCTGGAAAAGGCGTCGCAGACAACTTACCGGGCAGTGATGAAACCGGTGGAAGGCACAATGCTCACCGTGGGGCGGGAGGCTGCCGCGGCGGCCGCCGCGGCAGCCGAGGAAAACGGTGCGGTGGTGCATGTGCTTGAGGCCGCCATCAAGGCCGCAGCTCAGGCTGTCGCGGAGAGCCCGCAGTTCCTGCCGGTGTTAAAAGAAGCAGGAGTAGTTGATGCCGGCGGACAGGGCCTGCTGTGCATTTTTGAGGGCTTCTTGAAGGGCATCGACGGTAAGCCCGCGGAGTATGTGAGCGAACCCGCTCAAGTAGCTCCCGAGCCGTCGCGCAAAGAGGGCATCACGCGCATCGAAGGCGTCTTGGTCAACAAGTACTGTACCGAGTTCTTGGTGTTGGGTGAGGGCCTTGATGCGGACTATATTCGCACCAACCTGCAGCCGAAGGGTGAGTCCATGCTGGTGGTGGGCGATGAAAAAGTGGTGAAAGTCCACATCCACACTGATCATCCCGGCCAGGTTTTGGAATTCTGCGGAGCACTCGGTAATTTATCGGATATCAAGATTGACAACATGCAGCTCCAAAACGAAAAATACACAGAAGCCCACAATCATGACTTCTTCGGCAACGTTGTGGAGTTCCCCAACCGCCCCAGCGGTGAGAAAAAGGGTGTGGGTGTCGTGGCAGTGGCTCCAGGCCGGGGGTTGGCCGAAATCTTCATGAGCCTCGGCGTTGACTACGTGGTGATGGGCGGACAAACCATGAACCCGAGTACGGAAGACCTGCTCAACGCTGTGGAGAGCGTGAATGCCGACGCCGTGATCATCCTGCCCAACAACAAGAATGTCATTTTCTCCGCCAATCAAGTGCGGGAACTGTCCAGCAAACAAGTGGGAGTGGTGTCGACCCGGTCGGTACCGCAGGGTATCACGGCTATGATGTACTTTGAGCCCGACGAGCCCCTCGAGTACAACCTGGAAGTGATGGACCAGCACAAGCGGGAGGTAAAGACAGGCGAGATCACGTACGCCGTCAGGGCGACAGTGGCAGGCGACCTGCACATCGATGAGAAAGACATCATCGGCCTCACTGATGGCAAAATCGCAGTGGTAGGCCAGTCGGTTGCCGACGTTGCCCACCGACTGATCGAGACGATGGTGGACGAAGACTCTTCAGTAATAAGCCTCTACTATGGAGAGAACCAAGCCGCTGAAGAAGCTGAAGCACTGTACCAGGAGCTGAGTGAGAAGTATCCCCACTGTGAGGTCGAGGTGCACAACGGCGGCCAGCCTTTATACTATTACATCATCTCCGTTGAGTAGCGAAAACCACTTATAGGGAGGCAGCATATGGCACGCATCCATGTTGTGACGGACAGCGGCAGTGACCTGCCACAGGCTGTGAGAGATGAGTTGGGGATCCACGTGGTTCCGCTCAGCATTCAGTTTGGCGACGACATTTACCGCGACGGCGTTGATCTCAGCGTCAGTGACTTCTACGCGCGCCTGGAAGGCGATGTTATGCCCAGCACGTGTCAGCCTTCTCCAGCGGACTTTCAACAGAAGTACCTGGAGATCGCCGAACCAGGTGATACCGTTATCTCAGTACATCTCAGCAGCCGCCTCAGCGGCACATATCAGTCGGCTGTGATTGCTTCGAACATGGTGGCTGAGGACGGCATCAAAGTGGTGGCCGTCGATACTAAGTCCGCATCCATCGGCATCGGGCTTGTGGCGGTGGCAGCCGCGCAGGGAGTCAAGGCAGGCTTGTCCTTAGACGAGATCATGGCGAGAGTAAACTACGCCATTGAGCACATGCACGTCTTTTTCGTGGTGGATACCCTCGAGTATCTGCGGCGCAACGGGCGGATCGGCAATGCCCAAGCTCTCCTGGGGACGCTCCTGAACATCAAGCCCATCCTTACACTGCAAGACGGTGTCGTCAGCCCGCTGGAAAAAGCGCGGGGCAAGGCCAAGGCAGTCAAGCGGCTTCAGGAACTGGCTGCCGAGGTGAAAGCGAAATACCCCGATCGAGAACTGGCGGTGGGGCTGACCCACGCCATGGTGCCCACAGAAGCTCAGGTGCTGGCAGAAGCTCTGCAGCGCGATCTGGGGATGCGGGAGAACGTGATCATTGGGTTCATCGGCCCAACCATCGGCGTTCACGTGGGCAAGGGGACAATGGCTTTACTAATGCACCCCAAACTCTAGAGAAACTGTGCCCCTAGCTGATAGGGGCCTTTTTATGAGGTGACGGCCATGACGGCAGGCAAGTGGCTGGACAAAGAAGTGACAGTCCTGCCCGGCGTAGGCCCCAGCCGACGCGCCCTGTTAGGCCGGCTCGGGCTCAACACCGTTCGCGATGTCCTTTACAGTTTTCCCAGAGCATACAAGGATTTCACCCGGACTTGGTCACCGGCGGAGCTGGAAGAGGAGGGCGAGTACCTCGTCAGCGGTGAGCTCATGGAGCTTACTGAGCGTTCCATCTCCGGAGGGCGCCGCCTCGTCCAGGCTGGCCTGTACGCCGACGGCAGCTGGTTGAGGCTGACATGGTTCCTGGTCCATCGCGGCCGGGGGTACACCTACATCTACAATCGGCTGCGGCAGGCTAAACGCCTGTGGGTGTTTGGCAGTGTAAAACGCGCACTTCTGGAGTGGGAGATGAACTCTCCCGAGTTTTTTCTGCGCCAGCCAAAACTGGGGCTCACCCCGGTGTATCCGCTGGTCGCAGGTATCACCAACAGCATGCGCATCAGCTGGGCGCAGTTTGCCCTGCAGCACCTGGACGAGATCTATGAGTGCCTGCCGCCACACCTTGCCGCCAAGTACGGCGGCCGCCACCAAGCGCTCCGGGACATTCATTTTCCCGCGGACTGGCAGGCGCTGGAACGAGCTCGCACCCGCCTGGTTCTTGAAGAGTTCTTCCTTTTCCACCTAGGGCTGCGGCGAGGCATCACCCAGGCACATGGAACAGCCCACAAGCCAGATGGCCCTCTGGTCCGGCGCTTTCTGGAGGGGCTGCCGTTTCAACTCACGCCCGGACAGGAGCAGGCCATTGCCGAAGTGCGGGCTGACATGGAGAGCCCTGTCCGTATGGGACGCCTGATCCAAGGAGAAGTGGGATCGGGCAAGACAGTGGTCGCCCAGTACGCGGCTGTCAAAGCGGTGGAGTCGGGCGGACAAGTGGCAGTGATGGTTCCCACGGAAGTGCTGGCGCGCCAGATGGCGGACCGCTTCAGGGAAGCGCTGCAGCACCTCGGCATCAAAGTGGATCTCTTGGTGGGCAACCTTCCAAAGAAGAAGCGGGCCGAAGTCCTGCAGGGGCTCCGGAGCGGCACTCTGCCGGTGGTGGTGGGGACGCACGCACTCATTACAGAAGACGTTGTGTTTAAGAACCTGACGCTGGCCATCATCGACGAACAGCACCGCTTCGGAGTAGAACAGCGGCAGGCACTCGGGGATTCCTCCGCTGCGGACGTGCTGGTGATGAGTGCTACGCCGATTCCGCGTTCCCTGGCACTCACCATGTACGGAGACCTTAACGTGAGCACGATTCGCGAACTGCCCGCCGGGCGCAAGCCGGTGGACACGCGCCTGATTCACCCCAGCCAACGGGCCAGGGTCTACGAGTTTGTCACCCGCCGGGTGCAGGAGGGAGAACAGGCCTTTGTGGTGTTTCCGCTTGTGGAAGAATCGGACAAGTCCGATCTGAAGGCGGCGGTGCAGGAGATGGAAAAACTGAAAGCTGGGCCCCTGCGGCACGTGCGTGTGGGCTTGGTGCACGGCCAGATGGGCAAAGAGAAGGATGAGATCCTGCAGGCCTTCTACCGCCACGAGCTGGATGTTTTGATCGCCACGACTGTGATCGAGGTGGGGATGAACATCCCCAACGCGACGGTGATGGTAATTGAAGATGCAGACCGCTTCGGCCTGGCTCAGCTCCACCAGCTGCGGGGACGCGTCGGCCGGGGCGAGAAGCAGGGTTACTGCTTCATGATCGCCGACCTCAAGACCGATACGGTGCGGACGCGGCTTAACGCCATCCGCAGTTCCAACGACGGCTTTCTCATTGCCGAAGCAGACTTAAGGTTGCGAGGCCCGGGAGATCTGCTGGGTCTGCGCCAATCAGGCCAGCCGTTTTTCCTGCTGGGAGATATCGTGGCTGACCAGGACCTCCTAGCCTTGGCTGCGGACGAAGCAAAAGCTCTTCTCCAGCGGGACCCGGACCTTGCTGATTACCCAACGTTGAGAGAAGAGCTAAATAGACAGCGGCCTGCTGTCTAGGCTGGCCGCTGTCTATGGGAGAGGAGAAACCGGAGGAAGACTGGGAGACACTAATCCAGTCAGTTCCTGTGCCTTATGGGGAGGTCAATCTCTTCAGTTGCTAGTATGTGGCAGACTTGCTAACAGTTATACGCGCAGGTAGTTGGTAATATACACCAACAGATGGGGTGGTGGCGATGCGGGTCATTTCCGGCACAGCCAAGGGCGTCCGCCTGCAGAGTGTGCCCGGCACAAGCACCCGGCCCACATTGGATCGAGTGAAGGAAGCACTGTTCAACATCCTTCAAACTAGAGTCCGTGGTTCGGATTTTCTTGATCTTTTTGCAGGTAATGGTGGGATTGGCATTGAAGCCCTCAGCAGGGGAGCGCGCTCAGCTGTATTTGTGGATCACAGCCCGGCCTGTACCAAGGTGATTCGCACTAATCTTAAGATAGCACACTTGGAGCAGGCGGAAACCGTGGTTCTGACCATGCCTGTGGCCCCTGCCATCAAAAGGCTCGAGCGGGCCGGGCGCCAGTTTGACATCATTTTCCTCGATCCGCCGTACGGGCGGAGAATGGTAGAGCAGACGTTCGCTTTGCTGGAGAGCACAAGCCTGATCCGGACTGGCGGGCTGGTAGTGGCAGAGTATGGGGCTAAAGAGGAGATCGATCTGAGCGCGTCGAAATTTGAGTGCATGCGCCAGGAAAAATACGGCGACACTGTGCTCGGTTTTTTTAGTTTGCGAAAGGATGAAAGCGAGTGCGAATAGGCGTCTGTCCCGGAACATTTGACCCTGTCACGTACGGGCATGTGGATATCATCGAGCGGGCCAGCAAGCTGTTCGACCATATCTATGTTGCTGTGATGCGGAACCCAGAGAAAAAACCGCTCTTTGCCGTAACGGAACGGATCGCCATGCTGAAGCAGGAGCTCGCCCACCTGCCGAATGTGAGCGTGGAAGCCTATGCCGGACTGGCGGTGGAGTATGCACACCAGAAAGGTGCCATCGCCATCGTGAGGGGCCTGCGGGCCGTGACAGACTTCGAGTTTGAGTTCAAGCTGGCGGCTATGAACCGCAACTTAGCCGATGATGTGGAAACGGTCTTCATGATGACGAGCAACGAGTACTCTTTTATCAGTTCTTCAGCCATCAAAGAAGTTGCCAGCCTTGGCGGAGATGTGTCTAAGTGGGTTTCGCCGCCAGTTGCAGCCCAGCTCTACGATAAATTTAGGAAAATGGACGGTGACCACCATGAATCGGATTAACCTAGTGGTGCTGTTGGAGCAGCTCGAGGAACTCGTGGAGAAGGCGCCCGAGATTCCCCTGACTGGCAAAGTACTGCTGGATGCCGATGAGCTGCTGGATCTGATCGATCAGATCCGAAGCTCTGTCCCTGAAGAAGTGCGGCGAGCCGAAGCTGTCTCTGTAGAAAAGGATCGGGTGATCGCCGAAGGGCAGCAGAAGGCGGAACGGATCATTGCTCAGGCCGAAGAGTATGCCGCCAAACTGATTCGCGAAAGTGAGATCCATCGACAGGCAGAGCAAGAAGCGCGCCGCATCATTGATGAAGCCTCTCAGCGCGCCCAGGAGATTACTAGAGGAGCCGAGGAGTATGCCGATCAGGTCCTGGGCAATCTCCAGGATGCGCTGGAGAAGACGCTTTCGGTGGTCACTAAAGGGCGGGAAGAGCTGGCCACCAGAGCCACTAGCGACGCCAAGAGATAAATACTACGCGCTTCAAGAGTTGAGTAAGAGCGCAGACGGCGAGGGGCCCCAGCCCCACCGCAGCAGCCCACTTCGTGGACAGAGCCAGGCGCGCGGTAAAATGGAGAGCTTCAGCGCCGGCGGGGGCAAAAACAGGTACCGTTCCTGCCAGCAAGCGAGTCACAGAAGCGGCGGGCCCCAATAGTACTAAGGTGAACACGGCCGCTGCAGCGCCGTGTACCATCCGAGCCAACATGTATGGGCCCATGCGGATCTTTGTCCCCAGGATCATCGCTGAGACCTGGCTGTGGACCGATAACCCGCTCCAGCCGATAACGAGGCTCGCCGCGGCAGCGCGCTGCGCCAGCGGGGCTGCTGCTGCACTTGCGGACTGTGACCCGAGGGTAGTCTCGAAGAATCCCTGGATCAGGGGCATGGTGAGGTCTGGGTCCACCCCCACGATGGAGAGCGCCCTTTGCAGCGGCACGGTAAGGTAGTCCATGATGCCTGCGGTCTCCAAGATCGCGGAGAGCACTGCGAACATCATGATACACCCCCCGATGAACAGCATCGCCGCAAAAGTCTCCCGGATCGTGTCCCCAAACAGTTGGCCGAAAGTGCGGCCGTCTGCCTGCCGGGCTCGATCAAGCTCGTTCACTGCTCGCCTCAAGTAACCTCGAAAGCCGGATTCACCTCCCTTTACTTGCGGTGGAGTCGCGGGTTTACCGACACCGTAGAACCGCATCCCGACACCCACCACGACAGCTCCAAGGTAATGGGCGGCAAGGAGCGCCGTTCCGATCTCCGGCGCTCCAAACATTCCTACCGCAACGGCACCAACAATAAACAGTGGGTCGGCGGTGTTGGCAAAAGCAAGCAGCCGCTCTGCTTCCACAAGGCTGCAGAGGCCTTTGCGGTGCAGCTCAGCAGTAATGCGAGCCCCGATGGGATAGCCACCAGCCAGGCCCATGGCCACGGCGAACGCACCTGCCCCGGGGATTCGAAAAGCAGGCCGCATCAGCGGTTCCAAGAGAGCCCCCATGAAGTGAACGACGCCCAGGCCCATGAGGATGTCTGCCATGGCGAAGAAGGGCAGCAGCGCGGGCAGCACGATGTCGAACCACAACTTCAGCCCCGCCAAGGAAGCCTTGAATGACACGTCAGGAAAGGCCAGCATGAGGACGGTGATGAATGCTGCAATCAGCGCAGTAAGCCTGCCTTTTCCCATCGCAAACACATCCTTCCATCGCAGTGCGTTCGCTAATGTATATTGTTGGTAACTGGGGAATATTACGAGGGTGAGGATGGAGGTGGCAGGCGTGCGTCCGAAAGTTGGTATTGCTTTAGGAGCAGGTGCAGCCCGAGGGTTGGCCCACATCGGGGTCCTGCAGGTGTTCCGAGAACATGACATCCCGGTGGACGTGGTTGCTGGAACCAGCGCCGGTGCCATAGTGGGGAGCCTGTTTGCTGCTGGAACAGATCTCGACATGCTGGCCAGGTTTGTGCAGGAGTTGAACTGGGGTAAGTTGGTGAATGTCACACTACCGCATCTGGGGCTTGTCTCGTCAGAGCCCATGTACCAGTTACTGCGGCTGTTTACCCGCGACCGCACCTTCGCCGATCTTGATGTCCCGTTGGCGGTAGTTGCCACAGACATCCGTACCGGCGAAGAGGTGGTCATCAACTCTGGACTGGTGGCCGACGGAGTGCGCGCCAGTTTCAGCATTCCAGGAATCTTCGTGCCTGTGGAGCGGGACGGCCGCCTGCTTGTTGATGGGGGCTTGGTGAACAGGGTACCCGCCGATGTCTGCCGCAGACTGGGTGCCGATGTGGTGATCGCAGTGGATGTGGGGCTGCCGCCAATAGGAAAGCGGGTGAAAAACCTCGCCGACGTGATTCTCCGCACCATTGAAATTCTTGATCGGGAGAGCGCGAGGCAGAGAATTGCCGCCGCGAATGTGGTGATCAAGCCCGAGTTGGGTAATGTCATGTCTACACAGCTGAATCGAGCAGCGGAGATTATCGCGGCGGGCCGAACCGCGGCGGAAAAGCAGCTGAGCCAGATCACAGCCGCGATCAGGGGAGCGGAAGAGCAGGCAAACTGAGTGAAGGAGTTATGCTTGACACCCCAAAGCAATCTTTGTATAATTTATGAGGTGAACACGATGCGAATCAAAGTCGGCTCTCTTAAGGGGCAGCCAGGCGCTTCTTTGCAGTGGAAGCAGTCGGTGGGAAAAGAACTCGTGGAGGCAGACCTGCCGGTAGATGTACAGATCACTTCTCCCATCGTGGTCGATGTTGTGGTGAACAACACCGGCAACGGGCTGCTGATGAAAGGCAGCGTGGGCTGTGAGGTACAGTTTCAGTGTACCCGCTGTCTGCGGGAGTTCCCGGGCAAACTCACGGGTAAGCTGGAAGAATACTACAGCCTGAATCCGGAGGACGACACCTCTGCTGAAGAGGATGACCCCTTCGGTGAAGCAGTGGCGGTCTTATTTGGAGATGAAATCGACCTCACCGCACCAATACGGGAGGCACTTCTACTTTCCATCCCCATGAAGATCCTCTGTTCCCCAGATTGCCCTGGCCTTTGCCCCAAGTGCGGCCGTCCTCGTTCAGGCGAAGGCTGCGGCTGCGAAGAGCCAGATGTCGATCTGAGGATGGCACCGTTGATGGAGTTGCTCAAGAAACAGGAGAAGAGACAAGAGAGGAGGAAAGACAATGGCAGTACCAAAGAGGAGAACGTCAAAGGCAAGGACTAGAAAGCGCCGTGCTAACTGGAAGATCTCTGCCGTCGCGACACATATCTGTTCGCACTGCCGCGAGCCGAAGATGCCGCACCGCGCCTGCCCGAACTGCGGTACTTACAGGGGACGTGAGGTCCTTCGGGTTGAAGCCAACTAATCCTTCTCTTTACACAAAGATGTCCACCGGACATCTTTTTTTATGCCTTTACACACCAGCGGTGATCCAGTATACTATGAACAAAGCTTATTACCTGGTAATATGATGTGGATGGAAGAAGGGGAGTGGGAGGGATGGCGCTGAATCGCAAGGAGCGGAGAGCGCTGCTGAAGAAGCGGCTCGAAGAGGACCCGTTTCTCACCGACGCCCAGTTGGCGGAAGAGCTTGACGTGAGTGTGGCCACCATCAGGCTGGACCGCATGGCGTTGAACATCCCCGAACTACGAGAACGTGCTCGGGCCATTGCAGCTGAGACGTACTCCCAAGTCAAGGCCCTGTCGGGGCAGGAACTGATCGGAGACCCTGTCGACATCGAACTGGGCAAACAGGGAATATCCATTCTTGCCGTTAACGAGCGGATGGTCTTTGCGCGGACGGGGATTGCTCGTGGGCATTTTCTCTTTGCTCAAGGAAACTCGCTGGCGGTGGCGGTGGTCAACTCGGAGCTGGCGCTGACCAAGAGCGCGTCAGTCCGCTTTCTGAAGCCAGTCTACCTCGGTCAGCGCGTTGTGGCGAAAGCACAGGTAGTGAGTTTGGAGGGCGATCAGTACACAGTCCACGTGGAAAGTAAGGTTCAAGACGAGTTGGTGTTCAGCGGTGAGTATACTGTGGTAGATGTGAAACGCAGAGGAGGGGTGCGGCATGGTCAAGATCGCGGTTGATTCGCTCGGCGGTGATTTCGCACCGGAACAGATTGTGGAAGGGGCTTTGCAGGCTGCGGAGATGCACGGAATATCATCCATCCTCACCGGCGACGAGCGGCGGATCCGAGAGCTGATCGCAGGCCGGCCGGGATCTGAGTTGTTGGAGGTAGTCCACGCACCGGAGTCCATCGGCATGCACGAATCCCCGGTGGAGGCAGTCCGGCACAAGAAGAACTCTTCGCTGGTGGCTGCTGCGCAGCTGGTAAAGGAAGGAAAGGCGGCTGGGCTGGTGAGTGCGGGCAGCACCGGCGCCATGCTGGCAGCATCCTTGTTTGTGATCGGACGCATCAAGGGCGTGGAGAGGCCGGCCATTACCTCCCTGATGCCTACGCTCCAGGGAGTGTCTCTCATCGCGGACGTTGGGGCCAACGTGGACTGCCGTCCCAGCCACTTGGTGCAGTTTGCTCACATGGCTTCGATATACGCCGAACACGTCCTGCAGATTCACCGGCCCAAGGTAGGCCTGCTGAACATCGGAGAGGAGCCCGGAAAGGGCAACGCTCTGGCCAAGGAAGTCTATGAGCTGCTGTCCCAAAGCGGCCTCAACTTCATCGGCAACATCGAAGGCCGCGACATTCCTAAAGGCCATGCCGACGTGGTCATCTGCGACGGCTTTGTAGGCAACGTGGTGCTGAAATTCGCGGAAGGCCTGGGTACAGCTCTCTTTGATATGCTCAAAGCCGAGTTCACCAGCAGCCTGGTATCTTCCTTAGGAGCCCTCATGTTGAAGCCGGGGTTGAAGAAGATAAAGAAGCGTATGGATTACACTGAGTACGGAGGCGCACCCCTTCTGGGTGTGAAGGGCGTGGCCATTGTCGCCCACGGCAGCTCCAACGCCAAGGCCGTCCGCAATGCCATCCGAGTGGCCCGTGATGCAGCTGAAAACAACATGGTCAGTACGATCGAGGCCGCACTGGCTGCAGGCGAGAAGTAGGTGAACTTAGTGGCGCACAGAGCCGTTGGAATTCTCGGGACCGGGTCACAGATACCAGGCCGGGTCCTCACCAATCGTGACTTGGAGCAGATCGTGGATACAACAGATGAGTGGATCGTTTCCCGAACCGGCATCAAGGAACGGCGGATCGCCGGCATCGGAGAAGCCGCCTCCGACCTCGCCGTGGAGGCAGCCCGTAAGGCGCTGGCGGCGGCCGGATTGTCGCCCAGCCAGGTGGGGATGATCATCTGCGCTACGGTCACGCCAGATATGCTGTTTCCCTCAACCGCCTGCTTGGTTCAAGCCAAGCTGGGGTTGACGAACACGCCAGCCTTCGACCTATCTGCAGGCTGCAGTGGCTTTGCCTATGCTCTTGCCGTTGGCGCAGAGCTTGCGCAAAGCGCCTATGAACACGTTCTCGTGGTAGGGGTTGATGTGCTCAGCAGAATCACCGACTATACTGACCGCTCTACCTGTGTGCTGTTTGGCGACGGGGCAGGGGCAGCAGTCTTGGGCCCCGTTCCGGCAGGCTACGGTATCCTTGCGGTGGACCTGGGCGCAGACGGCAGCGGTGCAGACTTGCTGAAACTGCCCGCGGGCGGTTCTCTTCTGCCCGCCTCTTCTGAAACCGTGGCGGGGCGAGAGCACTTCATCAAGATGGCTGGAAATGAGGTTTTCAAGTTTGCAGTCCGCATCATGGAGAGCTCGGCCTCAGCTGTGATCCGGAGTGCCGGCCTGTCTCCTGATGACGTGGCGTGGTTTGTGCCGCATCAAGCCAACGTACGGATCATCCAAGCCGCTGCCCAGCGATTAGGCGTCAGCCTGGGCCGCTTTTTCGTCAACGTTGACCGCTACGGCAACACCTCAGCGGCCAGTATTGCCATCGCCCTTGATGAACTGGCAAGCAGCGGCAGGCTCCAGGACGGAGACAATCTCGTGTTGGTGGGTTTTGGCGCCGGCCTGACTTGGGCGGCAGCCGCAGTACGCTGGTGGCGGGGGAGGGAAAGTAATGAATAAAGCGGTGGCATTCCCCGGCCAAGGTGTGCAGTCGGTGGGCATGGGCCTGCCAGTCCGCGGTACGGGTTGCTGGCACCTATTAGAGGAGGCAAGTGATATCCTCGGTTACGATCTGGGCCGGCTGCTCGCGGATGGCCCAGAGGAGACACTGCGGCAGACTAATTTCGCCCAACCGGCAGTTTTTGTGACATGCTTTGCGCTGTGGCGGCTGTACCATGAGGAAAACCCGGAGCCGCCTGCTGTCTTCCTCGGCCACAGCCTCGGTGAACTGACAGCGTTTGCAGCATCCGGAGCATTCAGCTTTGCCGACGGTGTTAGGCTGGCAGCGGTGAGAGGAGAGCTGATGGGGGCAGCGGCAGGGGGAATGCTGGCAGTATTGGGGATGGATCTTCCGGTGGTGGAGGCCATCTGCGCTCAAGTACAGCCGCAGTACTGGGTGCAGGTGGCGAACATCAACGCCCCGGCACAGATCGTGGTCAGCGGCGAGATTCCCGGCCTGAGGATGGTTGAAGAGCTGGCCAAAAGGCATGGTGCGAAGCGCGTGGTTCCCCTGAGGGTTTCGGGTCCGTTTCATTCCCAACTGATGGCGCCGGCTGCGGAGGAGTTCAGGGCGTACCTAGCCGCCGTTCCCTTCTGCGACATCACTGTCCCCGTCATGAGCAACCATACCAGCGAGCTGCTCTTTGGTGCCGAACAGATCCGGAAGGAACTGGCAGAACAGCTGACCAGCCCCGTGCGGTTTACTGATAACGTAAGGGCATTGGCGCACATGGGTGTGGACACACTGATCGAAGTCAGCCCGACTGCGGTCCTTGGCCCGATGGCCAAACGCACGGTGAGCACGCTCAAAATTACACTTGCCTCACCTGGAGGGATGTAGTAGCATGAATATGCTGAGCAAAGTTGGGCTGGTGACCGGTGCCACCAGGGGCATCGGGCGGGCCGTCGCTCGTGAACTGATCAGCCAGGGCCTCCAGGTAGCCGTGATCGGCAGAAACCAGGAGCTGCTGGCAGAATGGGAAGCGGAAGGGGTAACGGCTCTGGCCGCCGACGTGGGAGATGCCGCTCAGGCAGATGAGGCGGTGCAGAGGGTGCTGCAGCGCTTCGGCCGGCTGGATGTGGTGGTAAACAACGCAGGTATCACCCGGGACGGCCTCATCATGCGCATGTCGGATGATGACTGGAAAAGCGTACTTAGAACTAATCTCACTGGAGTGTTCAACATCTGCCGTGCCGCGGTCCGGCCCATGGTTAAGCAACGCCGCGGCTGGATCGTCAACATTTCCTCTGTCGTGGGCCTGGCAGGCAATGCCGGCCAGGTGAACTACGCCGCCTCGAAGGCGGGTATCATCGGGTTGACCAAAAGCCTGGCAAAAGAACTCGCATCGCGCAACATCCTCGTCAATGCTGTTGCACCAGGGTATATCGACACCGATATGGTGCGAACCCTCACCGATGAACAGCGGCAGCTGTTACTGCAGCAGATACCGCTGGGGCGGGCGGGCACGCCGGAAGACGTGGCCAAACTGGTCAGTTTTCTCGTGTCCGACAGCAACCGGTATATCACAGGCCAAGTCATCCGCTGTGACGGCGGCCTCATGATATAGCGCAAGCAGAAAAGGAGGTGACCTGCTGATGGAAATGGATCAAGCAATTTTCGAGAAAGTGCAGAAAATCCTTGTTGAGCAGCTCGGCGTCAGCCCTGAGGATGTAACTGAAGACGCCTCATTTGTAGAGGACTTGGGGGCAGATTCCCTCGATGTGGTGGAGCTGGTCATGGCTCTGGAAGAGGAATTTGACCTGAAGATCTCTGATGAAGACGCTGAAAAGATTGCTACTGTGCGCGACGCAGTTGAATACATTGCGAATCAGCTAGGCTGATAGGGTGGGCCGTCCTCGGCCCGCCTTTTCTAAAGGGGTGCAACCAGTGACAAGGCGTGTTGTGGTAACAGGCATTGGCGCTATCACACCACTGGGCAGGAAACAAGAACTGTGGCACAACCTCCTGGCAGGTGTCTCCGGAGCCGGCCCCATCACTCACTTCGATGCCAGCGAGTTCCCGGTGCAGATCGCCTGCGAGGTCAAAGGATTCGACCCGGCGGCCTTTATGGACAAGAAAGAAGCCAGGCGCATGGACCGCTTCTGCCAGTTGGCCGTCGCAGCCGCCCACGAGAGCCTGCAAGATGCAGGGTTGGCGGTGACTGCGGCCAACCGCGACCGCATCGGTGTCTTAGTGGGATCCGGCATTGGCGGCATCAACACCATGGAACAGCAGGCCAAAGTGCTGTTTGAAAAGGGTGTGGGCCGAGTGAGCCCCTTCTTTGTCCCCATGCTGATTCCGGACATGGCCAGCGGCGTGATTGCCATCTTGGTGGGAGCGAGAGGGCCCAATTCGTGTACGGTAACCGCCTGCGCCACAGGAACGCACTGCCTGGGAGATGCGTTTCGCATCGTCGCCCGAGGCGATGCCGATGTGATGCTGGCAGGCGGGACAGAGGCTGCCATCTGCCCTCTGGGCATGGGCGGTTTCATCGCTGCCCGCGCCCTGTCGACCCGCAACGACGAACCGCAGAAAGCATCCCGCCCCTTTGATCGGGAACGGGACGGGTTTGTCATGGGAGAAGGGGCATGCGTGCTGGTGCTGGAAGAGTTGAGCCACGCGCTGGCCAGAGGCGCCCACATCTACGGTGAGATCGTCGGGTACGGTGCCACGGCGGATGCCTATCACATCACTCAGCCCGCCCCAGGCGGGGAAGGCGCGCAGCGAGCCATGCGAGAGGCTCTGCGCGATGCGGGCATTCAACCAGAGGACATCCAGTACATCAATGCCCACGGGACATCCACCCCGTACAACGACAAGTACGAAACGCAGGCCATCCGCGCCGTGTTCGGCGGCCACGCAGATTCCTTGGCAGTAAGCTCGACTAAGGCTCTGACAGGGCACCTTTTGGGTGCTGCGGGAGCAGTGGAAGCTGCCATCTGCCTGATGGCGCTGGAACACCAGACCGTGCCCGGAACCTACAACTACGAGCATCCCGATCCCGAGTGTGACCTGGACTATGTCCCCAACACGGCACGGGCGATGGAGCTGAGGTACGCGATGTCCAACTCTTTTGGTTTTGGCGGCCACAACGCCGTGTTGGTAATGAAGTGCTGGGACGGTGAAAGCGATGAACAGGCGTGAACAGTATGAACCCCTGGAAAAGGCTCTGGGCTATGAGTTTCAGCGCATCGAGCTCTTGGAACAGGCCTTGACTCACCGCTCCTATGCCGCCTCCGCGGGCGGACAGCACTATGAGCGCTTGGAGTTCTTGGGCGATGCGGTGCTGCAGCTTGTGGTGAGCACTTATCTCTACCAGATGTTCCCTGATCTCCCGGAAGGTCAGCTGGCCAAGATCCGAGCCCTGTTGGTGAGCCAACCCACCTTGGCCGCCCTGGGGCGGAGCCTTTGTCTGGACCGCTTCCTCAAAGTGGGCAAAGGCGAAGACATGACCGGCGTACGCGAACGGCATTCAATTCTCTGTGATGTGGTGGAGGCCGTATACGGGGCCATTTATCTTGACGGGGGGCTAAGCGCCGTACAACCTGTGATTCTCGCTCATCTGCCCCAGTGGCACAAGGAACAGCTCCCAATCGTCGACGCCAAGACGACCCTGCAGGAACACTTCCAGCAGCGGACTCATAAGCGGCCCATGTACATTCTTGCTGGCGAAGAAGGCCCGCCCCACAACAAACTGTTCACGGTGGAGGTGTGGTTTGAGGGTGAGCTCCTCGGCCGCGGGCACGGCCGGAGCAAAAAAGAAGCTGCCCAAGCAGCTGCTCGGGCAGCGTTGGCACGCTTGCACCTTATCTAGAAGCACTGCGAAAGACCCGTTCTTGCCTGACGATCCGGCCCACTGGATGGAATTCGGCGGGCACCCCGCGCGCGGTACGTGGATCGATAATGCCGCCTCCGGGCAAGGAAAATCCCAGGTGAAACTGGCCCTCGCCTGTGAGGAGGACCCAGCCGTCGACAGGAGCGCCGTGCCCAGTAGCGATGATCAGTATATCGTGCGGTATGAGCCACGGCCCAAACCTCTCATCGCCCACTTGCACAGCAAAAAGCCCCTGGGGATTGGGCTCGTCATGGAGAAAGCACCACTCCCCAATGGGGGTTTTTTCTTTCGGGTTCCATGAAAACAGGGCCACGCGCGCTGCGTAGCACTGCTTTCCGCCTACTTCCACGGTGAGGCCCTCGTCCCTGGGCTGCCGGCCGGAAAGGACAGCCCGCTTGAAATCCCTCAGCCCGTGAAACTTGTATTTGTCCAGCCAGTAATATACAGACTTATTGTCGGCAAACTGCAGCTCACGGGCGATCTCCCGCACGGTGATGCTGGGGTTTGCCCTCACTAGGTTTGCCATCTGCGCAAGGTAATCCGGAGACTGCACAAACGTTCCCCACCCTAAGATTGAAGCTGGCATTTTTGCTTTACTTAGGAAAAGAGGCACAAACACCTTTACATAGACCATGGTGGAAAGTGGGCCTAGCTGGGGATTGTGTCCCTAGTATTGCCACAAAACATGGAAGTGAGACGAGCGCAGCCGCGGCGAAAGTCATAGGTTATCCCCTCCTGCATATACATGCTAGTGAAGGACAGGGGGGGATAGGTGTGAATCAGAGTATCGACCTGGAGTTGATCCGCCAGATTCGCGCCGGCGACCAGAGGGCCAAAGACAAACTCGTAGCAAAATACGTCCCTATGGTCAAGTACATCATCCGCAACTACTACGCCAGCTTCCTGGACTTCGACGACCTCATGCAGGAAGGTCTGATCGGGCTCCTCAATGCTATTGAAGAGTACAAACCAGACAAATTTGATGTGAAGTTCAGCTCCTTTGCGTACATATGCATCATCCGGCGTGTGTACAACGTGATCAAACAGACAAACGGCAACAAACACCGGCTGCTCAACGAAGCCATTTCGCTGCAGTCAGCCGTTGGGTTGGACGAGGGCCGCACTGTGCTGGATTTGATACCCGCCGAACCTGAGGATATCGATCCGCAGCACCTCATCGAGGAGAAGATGGTGAACAACCTCCTGGAGCGGGTGCTGAAGAATCATCTTTCGGTGCTCGAATACGCCGTGATAGTGCGCCTGATCAGGGGCTACACCTGCAGCGAGATCCAGGCAGAGCTGGGCGTGGGCCCCAAGGTGATTGACAACGCCCGCACCAGAGTTAAAGCCAAACTGAGGCGGCTTCTGGGTGAGTACGGGTCACTGCTCAGCCCCGATGTCCCCACTGAAGTCCGGCGCCGCGAAGACCTGTACATCCATCTTCCGATCCAGACATAGCGGTGCGCCGCCGGTTCTTTTTTCCTCCCGGTTGTGGTACAATAGGCGGGGATATTTCGGCTGTGGAGGAAGAGAATGCGGCTAAAACGCTTAGAGTTAGTGGGATTTAAGTCCTTCGCCAATCGGGTGTCACTGGAGTTTGGCCGCGGCATCACTGCAATCGTTGGGCCCAACGGCAGCGGCAAGAGTAACATATCCGATGCGGTGCGCTGGGTGTTAGGGGAGCAGAGCGCACGTACCCTGCGGGGAAGCAAGATGGAAGACGTGATCTTCTCCGGCAGTGACGGCAAGAAGCCGTTGGGAATGGCGGAGGTTCAGCTCACGCTGGACAACAGCGATGGGTTCCTCCCCGTAGATTTTTCCGAAGTCACGGTCACACGCCGCGTATACCGCTCCGGCGAAAGCGAGTTCTTGATCAACGGCAAGCCGTGCCGGCTGAGGGACATTCAGGATCTTTTCACCGACACAGGCCTGGGCAAGGAAGGTTTTGCTATCATCGGCCAGGGCCAGATTGATGCAGTCCTCAGTGTGCGCTCCCAGGACCGCCGGGTTGTGCTGGAAGAGACGGCCGGTATCGTTAAGTACCGTTTGCGCAAAGAAGAAGCACTGCAGAAAATAGAACAGACGAACCAAGACCTGATCCGAGTCACAGATATCCTCCGTGAACTTGACCAGCGCCTGGGCCCGCTTGCGAAGGAGGCGGAGAAAGCCAGGCGATATCACCTTTTAGGGGAGCAACTCCTGGCAGTGGAACAGGACTACTACGCGCTCGAGCTGCAGCGCCTCGACGGGGAGCGCTCGCGCCTGGAGGAGGAGCGGCGCCTGCTCGTGGAAGCAACGGAGAAGTCTGCAGAGGAACAAGCCCGACTGGAACGAGAGACGGCAGAACTTGAGCAGAACCTCCACCGAGCAGTTTCCGATCTGGAGGAAAGCCAGGCGCGCCAGTTCCAGCTTGCGGAAGAACAGAACAGTCTAGAAACGGCGCTCAACGTCAAAGCGGAACGCCGGAGAAACAATGCGCAGCGTATGGACACGCTGGCTCAGCTTCAGGAAGCCAAGCGCTTACAGCTGGAAGGCCTTCAGAGTGAAAGAGCCGCTGTCCTGGAAGAGCTGGAAAGGGCCCTGGCAGAGTGCGCAGCAGCGGAAGACGTAGTAGAAGAAGCTGCCAGCGCTCTGAAAGCGACACAGGAGGAAAGAACCAAGCTCCGCAGGCAGCTGGACACCGCCAAGGATGACTTCTTCGAGTTCATGCGCTCCCTGGCTGAGCTGCGCAACTTCCAGCGGGACTTTGCCAAAGAAGAACAGGCGCTGACGAGGCAAATCGCCGCCAAGCGCGAGGCAGCGGCTGCCGCTGAAGAGGTGGTGCGACAGCTCAGACAGCAGATTCGGGAGCATGGAGAGCTGCAAGCCGCAAAGCTGGAGGAGACAGGCCGGCTCCGCCAAGATGCAGAGGCCCTGCAGCAGGAAGCTCAAGCCCTTGCCACAAGAGCAGCTGCAGAACGAGAGCGGCTGCGGGCGATTCAGGCGCGCGCCACACAGCTGCAGGCCCGCCTGGCAGCACTGGAAGACCTGGAAAGCGACTATGAAGGTTACACCGCCAGTGTAAGGCACCTTATGCATGAGCCAAAGCACAAACCCCTCATCCTGGGTACGGTGGCAGACATATTGAGGGTGCCGGCGGGGCTGGAGCTTGCCTTTGAGATGGCCCTGGGGCCGGCTCTCCAGAATGTGATTACACCGGATGAAGCCGCCGCTCAAGCCCTCATCCAATGGCTGAAGGACAGAAATGCAGGGCGTGCCACTTTTCTCCCGCTTGAGGCCATGCAGCCCAGCCGATTCCCGCCGGCCGTGCGGGATGCACTGCAGGCGCCTGGTGTCCTTGGCACCGCAGATGAGCTGGTGGAGTGTGATCCGAAGTTTAGGCCCGTGGTCGAGTCGCTGCTCGGGCGGATCGTGATCACTGAAGACCTGGATGCGGCCATCGCCCTGCGCCGCCGTCTGCGGCAGTTCAGCCGCATTGTGACCCGTGACGGATCCGTCGTCTACCCCAGCGGCGCCATGACCGGCGGAAGTTACACTGCCCGCACGGCAGGGCTCCTCAGCCGCAAAGCGGAGATTGCCCAGGTGCAGCAGCAGGTTGCGATGGAGCGGGCGGCCGAAGCGGCTCAGAAACAAGCCGTTGAAGAAGTGGAGGCTGCGGTGGCAGAGAACAGGCGGCGCCTGGACGAAATCGCCCAACAGCAGGTCAACCTCCAACTTGAGGTGCAGCGGCTCCGCCAGATCCTTGACCAGCTTGCCCGCGACCTCGCGCGAGAAGAGAAGCAGCAAGCCCTGCTGGAGTCAGAAGCAGGCCAGCTGGCCGCAGCCAGGGAGGCTCTCCTCGCGCGGGCAGAAACAGCGGCCGTCCGTCTCAGCCAAGCGGAAGCCGCGGAGCAAGGCCGCCGGGATGGTGTTCAGGCACTGGAGGCGAAGCTCCGAGAGATGGAGGCGGAGATAGAGCGAGCGCAAGAACGGCTTACTCTGGCTAAAGTTGGGCTTACAGAAGCAAAAAGCAAAGCAGAGGCCCTGCGCATGCAGCTGACTACAGTGGACAGGCAGATCGGAGAGGCCGCAGCAGCGCTGGAAGAAGCACAGCATGAGGCAGAGTCCCTACAGGTGGCTCAGCAGGTTCTGGCTGAAGAGATGGCAGAAGCCGAGGCCAGGTTGGAACTCAACCTGCAGGCCAGGGAGGCTCTGGCCTGCGACGTTGACCGGCTGAGGCAGGAACGAGATGCGATGCAGGATCAACTCCGAGTGTACGGCGCCCGCCTAAAGCACGCGTCCAGTGAACACGCGACAGTTGAACGAAAGCTCTACCGCAACGAAACAGAGCTGAAACTGAGGATGGGCGAAGTGGAGCGCATCGGCGAACTGCTCCGGGAGCGCGGGCTCAACTGCGACATGGTCAGAGGTCGTCAGCCCGGCCAGCCCAAAGCACAACTGAAAAAGGCCATGGACGAGCTGCGAGAGCAAATCCGCAGCCTTGGTATGGTTAACCCTGGTGCTGCGGAAGAATACGAGCAGGTCAAAGAGAGGCATCAGTTCCTCACCATGCAGATGAACGATCTCCACGAAGCCAAGGCGCAGCTGCAGAAGGCCATCGCGGAGATGGACGAGATCTGCCGCGCCAAGTTCCTCGAAACGTTCGCGCAAGTCCGAGCTGAGTTCAGTAAGCTGTTTACAGAGCTGTTCCAAGGGGGCAAAGCCGACTTGTTTCTCACAGAGCCGGAGTCACCGCTCACCACCGGTATCGAAGTCGTTGCTCAGCCCCCCGGCAAGAAGCTGCAAAATCTCCTGCTGCTGTCGGGAGGTGAACGGGCCCTGACAGCCATCGCTCTGCTGTTTGCTATCCGGCGCGTCAAGCCTACCCCGTTCTGCATCCTTGATGAGATTGACGCAGCCTTGGATGAGACAAATCTCGACAGGTTTGCAAGGTTAATGAAAGAATTCGCTGAGACAACACAGCTGCTCACAATCACGCACCGGCAGGTCACCATGGAGGCTGCGGACGCCCTCTACGGCGTCACTATGAACGATGAAGCCGTCTCCCAGATCATCTCGGTGCGCATGCGACAGGAGGGATAACAGCATTGTTCTGGAGGAATCTCTTCAAGAAGAAAGATGTACCCCCGAAGGCGAACGGGGAAGAGGAAAAACCGCCGGCGCCTGCGGACGTTTCCCAGCAAGTAGAACCAAAGCCGCCTCTGGCAGAGGTGGAACCGCCCCAGCCAGAGACAGCACCACCTCAGCCAGAGCTGCTGCAGCCACCAACACAGTCACCGCTCGAGGAACTGCCGGAGCCGCCTGTGAATGCAGAACCTGAGACGCGGCAGAGTTTCTTCCAGCGGCTGAAGGCTGGGCTTGCCAAGACCCGCCAAGGTTTTGTCGAACGGGTAGAACAGCTCGTCAGCGGCAGGAAAGTAGATGAAGAGCTCTTTGAGGAGCTGGAGGAGCTGCTGATCCAAGCAGACTGCGGTGTGCCCACGGCGGTGGAACTGGTGGGACGCCTGCGGGAGCGGGCCAAAGCCGAGAAGATCACCGAAGGCGAAGATCTCAAGCAGCTGTTGCAGCTTGAGATCAGCGATATGCTGGCGCAGCACGCTCAGCCGCTGAAAGAGCCCACTGACTCTCCCTACGTGATTATGATGGTGGGTGTAAACGGCGCCGGCAAAACCACGACCATCGGCAAACTGGCTTACCGCTTCCGGCAGGAAGGGGCCAAGGTCATGCTCGCTGCTGGCGATACGTTCAGGGCGGCAGCCATTGATCAGCTCAAGATCTGGGCCGACCGCGTCGGAGCGTCGTTTGTCAGCCATCAGGAAGGCGCTGATCCCGCTGCCGTAGCCTATGATGCGGTCAACGCAGCCCGTGCGCGTGGTGCCGATGTGATGATCTTAGACACCGCCGGCCGGCTGCAGACGAAGGCAAACCTCATGGCTGAACTGGGGAAAGTACATAGGGTGGTGCAGCGAGAGCTGGGACGCGACGTTGATGAAATTCTGCTGGTGGTGGATGCAACCACTGGGCAAAACGCCCTGTCCCAGGCCCGGTTGTTTGGTGAAGCAGTCCCCATTACCGGCATCGTGTTGACCAAGCTCGACGGCACTGCCAAGGGCGGCATCATCCTCGCCTTGAGCAACGAGTTGAAACTCCCCGTGAAGCTGATCGGTGTCGGGGAGAAGTACACTGATCTGCGAGACTTCGATCCGGATGAATTTGCCAAGGCACTCTTTGACTAGGAAAAATGCTTGACAGACATCACTGGGAGAAGATATACTATGTGCGTGTAAAGCAATTTTGGTTAACAGAGGTAGTGAGATGGAAAAAACGCTGCGCATGAGCCTGCTGTTTGACTTCTATGGCCCCCTGTTGACCGAACGCCAGCAAGAGGTTTACGAGATGTATTTCCACGATGACCTGTCGCTGGGCGAAGTCGGCGAACAGCTCGGTGTATCGCGCCAAGCAGTTTATGATATCCTGCGGCGTTCAGCAGCCATTGTGGAGGACTACGAGGAGAAGCTCGGCCTGGTGGCCAGGCACCTGGAGCGCACAGCACATCTGGATCGGCTGGCGGATATCCTGAGCAAACTGGAAGTGCTCTGCAACCAGCGTGAAGGGTGCGCTGCTGAACGAGAGCTCCTGAGCGAAGCGCGGAAAGAGCTTCAGGAACTCATGAACAGCTAGACAGGAGGCGGATCGATGGCCTTTGACAATCTCACCGCAAGACTGCAGGAGACAATGAAGAAGCTGCGGGGGAAGGGCAGGCTGAGCGAAAAAGACGTGGACGAAGCCCTTCGTGAAGTCCGCCTCGCCCTCCTGGAGGCAGATGTAAACTACAAGGTTGTGCGGGACTTTATCCGAAGCGTCAAAGAACGGGCCGTAGGTGAAGAAGTCCTGTCCAGCCTGACGCCTGGCCAGCAGGTAATCAAGATTGTCAACGAAGAACTCACTAACCTCATGGGCGGTACCGTCTCCAAACTGCGGCTCGCGTCCAAACCACCCACGGTGATTATGATGGTGGGGCTGCAGGGGTCGGGCAAGACCACTACCTCTGCCAAACTGGCCCGCATGCTGAAGAGCCAAGGCCACCGGCCGCTGTTGGTTGCCGCCGACATCTACCGCCCAGCTGCCATTAAGCAGTTGATGGTGTTAGGAGAGCAGATCCAGGTCCCGGTTTTCTCCATGGGCGAGCAGAATCCCGTGGACATCGCCAAAGCCGCTCTGAGCCACGCTGGTTCCCACGGTAACGACGTGATCATCCTGGATACCGCCGGGCGCCTGCACGTGGACGAAGCTCTTATGGACGAGCTGGTGCAGATCAGAGAGTCAGTTTCCCCTCATGAAATCCTGTTAGTGGTCGATTCCATGACGGGACAGGATGCAGTCAACGTGGCGGAAGTTTTCAACGCCCGCCTGGACATCACGGGAGTAGTGCTGACCAAGCTTGACGGCGATGCACGCGGCGGCGCCGCCCTATCAGTCAAGGCGGTGACAGGAAAACCCATCAAGTTCGCGGGCATCAGCGAGAAGATGGACGGGCTGGAACCGTTCCATCCTGACCGGATGGCTTCCCGTATCCTGGGCATGGGCGATGTGCTGACGCTGATCGAAAAGGCTGTGTCCACCGTAGATGAAGAAAAAGCGAAACAGCTGGCGCAGAAGCTGAAGGAAGCTGAGTTCACTCTGGAAGACTTTCTCGATCAGCTGCAGCAGCTGAAGAAAATGGGGCCGCTGGATCAGATCCTGGGCATGCTTCCCGGGATGGCGGGCATGAAGCAGCTGAAAGATGTGGATGTGGACGAAAAACACCTGAAGCGGATTGAAGCTATTATCAATTCCATGACTCCAGAGGAGCGCCGCAACCCGCAGATCATAGGCGGTTCCAGGCGCAAACGCATCGCCCGCGGTTCAGGCACGAGCGTCCAGGACGTCAACCGCCTTTTGAAGCAGTTTGAGCAGACACGGCAGCTGATGAAGCAGTTCGCTGCGCCGGAGAAAAGCCGGCGGAAGGGCCGGGGATTATTCTCACTGTTCCGTTAACCCCCTCGTATCGAGGAGGAATATACAGCTGATCTTGTATAGGAGGTGACACATCATGGCAGTACGGATTCGCCTGAAGAGAATGGGAGCGAAGAAGCGCCCCTTCTATCGGTTGGTCGTGGCTGATTCGCGCGCGGCGCGGGATGGCCGGTTCATCGAGACACTGGGCTGGTACAACCCAATTGCCGATCCCGCCGAGTTTAAGGTCGACGAGGAAAAGGCACTTTACTGGTTGCAAAAGGGTGCTCAACCATCTGATACCGCACGGGCGCTGCTGCGCAAGAGCGGAGTATTGGATAAGTTCGCTGCCTCCCGCAACCAAGGATAGGGGGTATATCGGTGCAGGAGTTAGTGGAGTTTATTGCAAAGTCCCTAGTAGAGCATCCAGAGAGCATCCGCGTGGAACAGGTCGAAAAAGATGACGAGACTGTCTATCGCCTTCACGTGGCGCCTGAAGACATGGGCCGGATTATCGGCAAGCAGGGCAAGATCGCCAAAGCCATCCGCACTGTGGTGAAGGCGGCGGCCATCAAGTCTGGCGAAAGGGTGTACGTGGATATCACCGATGACCTCACCGATGCGCGTTAAATGGGTTTTGATAGGCGAGGTGGCCACGTCGCACGGTATCCGGGGAGAGATCAAGGTCATACCTCATACTGACTTCCCCGAGAGGTTTGAAGGCATGACCGAGGTGCTTTTTTTTGGGCCCGCAGATCAGGAACCGCGCTTCGGCCGCAGAGTAGAGAATGTGCGTTTCCACAAGGGTGCCGTCATCCTCAAACTCGGCGGTGTCGATTCCATCGAAGAGGCGCAGGCTCTTCGGGGAATGCAGATCAAGGTGGCCGCCGATGACGTGGTGCCGCTTCCGGAAGGAAGCTATTACATGTTTCAGCTGCTGGGGCTGGAGTGTATTACCACCTCCGGCATGTGCCTCGGCCACATCACAGATGTGCTGTCGACGGGTGCCAACGATGTCTATGTAGTAAAGCCGCTGCCCGGTGTGACCAGTCAAGATGAGATCCTGATCCCAGTCCTTCCCCATGTGGTACGCCAGGTGGATCTAGAGCGGGGGCAGGTCCTCATCGAACTGATGGACGGCTTGCTGGAATGAAGAGACGGGTGAGCTCGGCATGCGCATCGATGTGTTGACTCTTTTCCCAGAGATGTTTACGGGCCCGCTCCAGGCCAGCATTTTGGGGCGTGCTCAAGCCAACAAGCTGATCAGCATCCACTTGTGGAACATCCGGGACTGGGCCCTCGACAAGCACCGGACGGTAGACGATACCCCCTACGGAGGGGGAGCGGGGATGGTGCTGAAGCCCGATGTAGTTGTGCGGGCTGTGGAGCACGTGAAGGAAGACAGGAAGGCGCCGGTGATCTACCTGACACCTCAAGGAGAGCCGTTCTCGCAAGCGAAAGCCCAGGAGCTGGCGAAGCTTCCAGAGTTCATTCTGCTGTGCGGCCATTACGAAGGGCTTGACGAGAGAGTGAGGGAGCACTGGGTCGATCAGGAGATTTCCATTGGCGATTATGTTCTCACTGGGGGCGAGCTTCCCGCACTCGTGGTGATCGACGCGGTGTGCCGTCTCGTGCCGGGGGTGTTGGGCTGTGCCGAGTCGGCTGAAACCGATTCGTTTCAGGATGGGCTTCTGGAACATCCACATTACACCCGGCCGCCTGAGTTTCGTGGGCTGAGAGTGCCCGAGGTGCTTCTGAGCGGCCATCACGATCAGATCAGGCGCTGGCGTCTGAAGGAGTCGCTGCGGCGCACGATGATCCGTCGCCCCGACCTCCTGGATGCCTGGTTGGCCAGGCGCCAAGCAGAAGGTGGCCTAACCCGAGAAGAACAGGCTTTGTTAGCAGATATCAAGACTGAACTATCCCATGAGAGGAGGTAGTAAAAATGGATGTCATTCGTGCTATCGAGCAGGAGCAAATGCGCAGTGACCTGCCCGACTTCCGGCCCGGCGACACCGTCCGTGTGCATGTGAAAGTCGTGGAAGGTTCTAATGAGCGTATTCAGGTGTTTGAAGGAATCGTCCTGCGCAGGACCGGAACAGGGCTGCGGGAGTATTTCACAGTACGCAAGGTTTCCCAAGGCGTGGGTGTGGAAAGGACTTTCCCTCTGCATTCCCCACGGATCGCGACAATCGAAGTGGTTCGTCAAGGCCGGGTTCGGCGGTCACGCCTCTACTATCTGCGGGAACGCTCCGGTAAGGCTGCTCGGATTCAAGAACGTCGGCGTCCTTAAGCCAAAGGTGGAGTGGGCATCCTGTGCCTGGTGCAGGTGAGCACTCCCCTTTTGGTAATCAGCACTCATTTGCAGAGGGGATGGGATGCAGGGCATGGCAAAATCCACGATCCGTGAATATGTCGAGGCACTGGTGATTGCGGTCGTCTTGGCATTGTTCATTATCACCTTCATTGCCCAGTCCTTCCTTGTACAGGGCAGTTCGATGGAGCCGTCTCTCTTCCACGGACAGCGGCTGTTGGTGGACAAGCTCACGTACCGGTTCACTGATCCGAAGCGAGGCGATGTAGTGGTCTTCCGCTACCCAGCAGACCGCAGGCGGAAGTTCATCAAACGGATTGTGGGCCTGCCGGGTGATGAGGTCACGATTCGCGGCGGTTTCCTCTACATCAACGGTGAGAGAATTGAAGAGCCGTTTGTCAACGGCCCCACCTATGGCCCGTATGGTTCTCCAAGCTTCGGGCCGGTTGTGGTTCCGGACGACAGCTATTTTATGCTGGGAGACAACCGCCGCAACAGTGATGACAGCCGCTACTCTGACGTCGGCTTTGTCCACCGTTCTGACATCGTGGGCGCAGCTCGGTTTGTGTACTGGCCCATCACTCAGATGCAGGTCCTGCGCCTGCCAGATGGATATCCCCAATAGGAGTGAGTCTGATTGACGATACAGTGGTATCCCGGGCACATGGCTAAAGCCAAGCGCATGCTGCTCCAGGAGCTGCGGGTGGTCGATGCCGTCTTGGAGCTTGTGGATGCCAGGATTCCCTTCAGCAGCCGTAACCCAGACTTGAGGGAACTGGCCCGAAGGCCGCGGCTCTTAGTCCTTACCAAGTGCGATCTTGCCGATCCCGTCCTCACCGACGCTTGGATGGCATACTATCGCAGCGAGGGCGAGCGCGTGGTGGGTGTGGACTTAGCCGAAGGCCGTGCCGTCCAGATCATTGCCAAGGCAGCAAAAGACATGTTTCCCCAACTGAAGAGGCCGCCGCGGGTAATGGTCGTGGGGGTACCCAATGTGGGAAAATCCACGCTGATCAACCGCATCGTAGGCCGGCGCAGTGCAAGGGTAGGCGCCCGTCCCGGCATCACCCGCGGAAAGCAGTGGTTGAGCGGGGCAGGGCTGCAGTTGCTTGACAGCCCGGGGATCTTGTGGCCGAAGTTCGAAGACCAAGATGTGGCCCGCAAGCTCGCGATCACTGCTGCTATCCGCGATGAGGTCATCGACCAAGTGGACATGGCCGATTGGCTGTTGCGCTTTCTGCAGCGGCATTATCCGCAGAATGTCATCGAGCGGTATGGCGCACCTGATGCAGCTGAGAGCTATCTGGAACAGATCGGCCGCCGGCGGGGTATTCTCCGCAGTGGTGGAGTGGTGGATATCGAGCAGGCAGCAGCAGCCGTGCTTGCTGACTTCCGCTCAGGTAAGCTGGGAAGGATCACCCTGGATCGCCGGGAGGGAGACTCTGATGAGACAGATTGAGCAGTCCCTCGCGGCTCGCGGGTACAAGTGGATTGTAGGTGTGGATGAGGTGGGGCGGGGCCCGCTGGCCGGCCCAGTGGTGGCCGCAGCGGTCTTCATCCCTGCCAGCCTTGACCTGCCGGGAATCCGCGATTCAAAAGCTCTTACCCCCAAGCAGCGCCAAGCCGCATTTCAAGAGATACTGCGTTGGGGACATGCCGCTGTAGGCTCTGCCACTTCTGCAGAGATCGATCGCTTGAACATCCTCAAGGCCACTCAGCTGGCGATGCTTCGCGCCGTTCAGCGCCTTCCCTTTACCCCCGACATCTGCCTTGTCGACGGCAATCAGCCTGTTCCCGGCCTTCCATGCCCCCAAGAGACGATCATTCGGGGAGACAGTCAGTGCTTTCTTATTGCCGCAGCTAGTATAGTAGCGAAGGTTATCCGCGATCGGTTTATGGAAGACTACCATGAGATGTTCCCTGAGTACGGGTTCGACCGCAACAAAGGATATCCCACGGCCGAGCATCGCCAGGCAATCGCTAGATACGGGCGTTGTCCCATTCATCGCCTGTCGTTCGGCAAAGCTGTCTAGGACATAGAAAGGGTTTGGCCCATGAGGTTTGTGCACATCGACAATCTCCGCAGCGGCGAGGAGCTCGCCCGCCCGATTTTCGCACCTGATGGACGTGTCCTTCTCAACAGTGGTGTGAGAATGGAGACAGCCTACATCGAGCGGCTGCGTGCCTTGGGCATTCCCGGAGTCTACATCACTGATTCGGAGGCGGCCGGGGTCGAGGTACCAGAGACGATCAGCCAGCGGACGCGCATGGAGGCCACAGCCAGCGTCAAGGCGGTGTTCGACAGTGTCCGGGTGGGGAAGACGTTTGGGCTGGACGAAATTGCGAAGTCAGTCAAAGCCATCATTGATGAGGTCGTACAGAACCCGAATGTGCTGGCCAGCCTGAGTGATGTGCGGTCTTATGATGGATACACGTTTTCGCACAGCGTGAACGTGTGTGTAATCGCGGTAATGCTTGGCATCAAGAAAGGCTACAATCAAAAACAGCTCTATGAACTGGGCCTGGGCGCTGTCCTCCACGATATCGGTAAGACGCAGATACCGGAGGAGATTCTGACCAAGCCTGGCCGGTTGACTGATGAAGAGATGACCCTCATGCAGCAGCATACCACATTTGGCTGGCAGATCTTGCGCCAGAACCCCAACGTTCCCCTCAGCAGCGCTCATGTTGCCTACCAACACCACGAGCGCCCACAGGGCATGGGATACCCCCGAGGATTGACCAGTGAGCGCATCATCCCATATGCGAAGATTGTTTCTGTAGCGGACGCATACGACGCCATGACCTCTGAAAGGGCGTACCAGCGGGGGATGCTGCCCCATGAGGCGCTGACGCAGATCCACCGCCTGAAAGGCGTGCAGTTCGATGCGGAAATCGTTGACCTTTTGGACCTGTGTGTGGCTCAGTACCCTGTGGGCTGTATGGTTCGCCTCAACTCGCAAGAAATCGGAGTTGTGGTGGACATCAACCAGCACGAGCGCACCCGCCCGATTATCCGCGTGCTGTATGACCGCTGGGGCAAACGGCTCCAGCAGTTTTGGGAGCTGGACCTGGCCAAAGCGCGCCACCTTGCCATTGTCGAGGTTGTGCAATGAGCCTAGGCGCGTACTACGAGGCCGCCGCATGCCAATATTTGGTAAGGCGCGGCTTGGCCCTGGTGGCCCGCAATTTTCGCGGGCCGCGGGGTGAAATCGACCTCATCATGCGTGATGGCGGGACACTGGTCTTCGTGGAAGTTAAGTTTCGCTCCAGTACCCGCTATGGAAGCCCTCTGGAAGCAGTCTCCCCTATGAAGCAGAGGCGGATCAAGAATACCGCCTTATTCTATCTTTCTCAGACGAAGTGCTGTTATAGTGTGGTACGTTTCGACGTGCTGGGCATCACCAAGACAGGACAGACCTTGAAATACCTTTGGGTGAAGGGAGCATTCGAATGAAACGAGCGCAATTATCTCTTATTATACTTCTCATCATCATCCTCACATCAGCACCAGTGGCTCTTGCCCAGGCCCCCCCTTTTGATGTTGATGCCGCAGCGGCAGTCCTGCTCGATTATGATTCCGGACAGATTCTGTACAACAAGAACGGTTCTGACGTGCGCGTGCCCGCGAGTTTGGTCAAAGTGATGACGATGTTCATCGCTATGGATCACATTAAGGCGGGGCGAATCGGTTTGTCCGATACAACACGAGTAAGTGAAGCCGCGTGGCGGATGACTGGTTCCAAGATGTTCCTGGAAGTCGGGGAGACGGTAACGGTTGAACAGCTGCTGCAGGGCATCGCCGTCGTCTCCGGCAATGATGCCTGCGTGGCTCTCGCCGAAGCGCTGGCTGGTTCCACAGAGGTTTTTGTCCAGTGGATGAACCGGAAGGCCTCTGACCTGGGGCTGAGCATGCGTTTTGCCGACGTGCACGGGTTGTCGGAAAGCAACCAGATGACCGCCCTTGATATGGCATACTTAGCGCGGGCGTACATCCGTATCCATCCCGATGCTCTTCACTACCACCAGCAGAAGTCCTTTGCTTACCAACCTCGGTCGCAGAAGCAGCCCATCGTCCAGTACAACCGCAACGGTCTGCTCGGCACTTATGAAGGTGCCGACGGCCTGAAAACCGGGCATCTCAACGCCGCCGGGTATAACCTGGTGGCCACCGCCAAACAGGGCGAACGGCGTCTGATCGCTGTGGTGATGGGGGCCAAGAGTGAGAAGAGCAGGGAAGCCATTGCCACGGAACTGCTGAACTACGGGTTCCGCAACTTCGACTTGGTCGATACCAGGAAACTCACCGCCGATACGGCCGTCAAAGTCTGCAAAGGCAGACAACGGACTGTTAAGGTCACGGCTGAGGAGCCCCTTGTGACTGTGCCCAAGGGTACCGCCACTGGCCTTGAAGTGTCACTGCAACTCAAGAATATGACCGCACCAGTGGCCAAAGGAGACAACGTGGGGGCACTGACTGTGTGGTACGAGGGGCAGGTACTCAGGCAGACTCCTCTGCTGGCAGCAGAAGATGTCCCTGTGGGCGGTTTCTGGCGCGTGATGTGGGATTCAATAGTGTTGTTTATGCGTAATCTGGTGAGGCGTCCTTAGGGGCGCTTCCTTTTTCCCAAAATATCGAGAGGATTTTTGCGTAAATCGTAGAAGGATGTTGCTGGAATAACACTGTCCCATACCGTCGGCCGGAAGAGGAGTGATATGATGCACTTAGATGACCTAGACCGACAGATCCTCGCCTACCTTCAAGAAGATGGGCGCACCTCATACGTGACGCTGGCGTCTGCGTTGGGAGTGTCCGAAGGCACCATCCGCAAGCGGGTCAAACGCCTCGAAGAAGAGGGCGTTGTGCGTATCATCGGGATCACTGATCCGCTCAAGGTGGGCCTGGATACTGTCGCCTACGTGTGGTTTGAGATTGAGCGCCATCACCTAGAAGAGGCCATAGAAAGCCTGAAGTTGTTGGAAGAAGTACGGTATCTCATTGTGACTACCGGCAGCCACGACCTGGTTGCGATGGTGGTGGTTCCCACGCGAGAAGACTTGATCCGCCTGCTGAATGACGAGCTGTCGACGATTCCCGGTATTATCAGCACGCAGACCTCCATAGTCCTGAAGATTCACAAACACACATATGACTGGGCACCATTTCCCAAGGTGATCAAGGCGCTTGGCAAGGAGGATGGCCTTACCAATGGATAAGTACGTACTGGATGATACCGATCGGGAGATTATAGAGTTGCTGCAAGAAGACGGCCGTATGCCGTTTCTGGCCATTGCCGAGAAGCTGGGATTAGCGGAAGGAACGGTGCGCCGTCGTGTTTCCCGGCTGCTCGACGAGAAGATTCTCCGCATTGTGGGCATTGCTGAGCCTTTTAAGATCGGCCTCTATACGGTGGCCATCGTGGGCTTGAAGGTTGAGCGGGGGCGGATCGACGACACTGCGGAATCCCTGGCCGATCTGCCGGAAGTGCGCTCGGTCGCTCTCTCCACAGGCAACTGGGACTTGGTCATACAAGTAGCGGTGAAGAACAACGATGAACTGCTTACGTTCCTGATCAAGAAACTGAGTGATATTCCCGGCATCTTAAACACGGGTACGTCGCTGGTGTTGAAAGTAGCCAAAGAAGACTTCGCCTGGGGCGCCAGTTAGAACCCCAGCTGTCCCTGATAACGGTACTGCAGGGCTTCGGCGACGTGAACCGGCTTAACGGCTTTGCTTCCACTGAGGGTGGCGATGGTTCTCGCTACCCTTTCTGTTTTGTGATAACTGCGCATGGACAGCCTGAGGCGTGCCTTCGCCTGAGCCAGCAATGCGGCGGCCTCCGGGCCCAGCGGCATGTCCTGCTCTGGGGCACGGTACGTGAGGGGCTCAGTAACTGTGTTCCACGGTTCCGGTTCGGCCCCGGCCAGTTCATCCATGCCCACATCGCCCAGTAAGCAGAACATATCGAAACGGTCTAGGAGCGGTCCCCTCAGTTTCCGCTGATAGCGATGGAGATCGCCGCTGGAACACCGGCATTCTCTGGTGGCGCTGCCTAGATAACCGCAGGGGCAGGGATTGGCGGTGGCAACTATCCAACAATCGGCGGGAAACGCGACGTTGTACCCAGTGCGGGATAGATGGGCCTGCTTTTGGTCCAGCGGCTCGCGCAGAGCCTGCAGGGCATCAGTGCTGAACTCCGGCAGTTCATCCAAGATCAGAAGCCCGCGATGGGCGAGAGAAATCTCGCCTGGACGGGGAGTGGCACCGCCGCCGATCAGTGCCGCCCTGGAAATACTGTGATGAGGCTGGCGCACCGGACGCTTGCGGATGAGCCCCGCTGTTTCCAGCCCGGCAGCACTGTAGATCGCTGTTACTTCCACCGCCTCTTGCTCGGTTAGGGGAGGAAGCAGGGCTGCCGCTGCCCCGGCCAAAAGCGTCTTTCCCACTCCAGGAGGGCCCATCAGCAGGATGTGGTGACGGCCCGCAGCTGCCACCATCAATGCCCGCTTGGCCAGCTGTTGGCCCACGATGGGCTGTTCGGGCGGGCTGTGGCGCTCACCTGCGAAAGGCGTGGGCTTCTCGCAGTGAGGCTTTAGCTTTCCCTGCAGAATCAGAACCGCCTCTTTCAGCGAGGCCACTGGCAGATACTCAACCCCCTGCACACTCACAGCCTGGGCCGTGTTCGCCTGCGGAAACATCAGGCGCAGCCCCATGTCTTTGGCCAAAGCCGCCAGCTGCACGGCACCGGCAACAGGGCGCACACCCCCACCCAGCGACAGCTCACCAGCGATAAGGGTCTCAGCCAACGCCTGCGGAGGCACGAGGCCCTGATGAGCCAGGACACCCAAAGCTATGGCCAAGTCGAACAGGGAGCCGTCCTTGCGGGCGTCGGCAGGGGCAAGGTTGACCACCACTTTCTGGGCAGGAAACTGAAACCCGCTGTTGCGCATGGCAGATCGTACTCGTTCCCTACTTTCTTTGACACTGGCACTGGGAAGGCCGACAATTTCAAACCCAGGCAGGCCGGGCCGGATATCCACCTCGACCGTAATCGGAAAACCGACAACCCCCATGAGGCCGCCGCTGTGCACGCTGATCAAAGCCTAACCTCCTTGAATTATCCGCTGAATAATGTTATATTAGACATGATTCATACTATTCCTGCCAAACATATAGGCTCGCTCCTCTCGGTATGCTAAACGCGAACAAGTGGGAGGGGGTGGCGAGTTGGACTTTGAGATCGGCACAACCCGCATCTACAGGTGTCCGGTCTGCGGTGTAGATACTCCTCACAGTGTGAAAGGGAAGCGGGGGCACATGTACGGCGTCCTCTGCACGAACTGCCGGTGCGGTTCCGTTGTGAGCGACGAGGACCTCGATCTGTACCAGCTGGAGTGGGATGAGGACCTGGAAGCAATGCTGAACCGCCTTCTCGACAATCCTTTCTTGGAAGAAGATGATGATTGAGAGGTGTGATGGTTGCAGGCGCTGCGAGCTCAGAAACGGGAGTACCTGATTGCCTTCAACATGATTCGCGGTGTGGGCCCGCGTCGAATGGCTGCCCTGGTAGAGGCGTTCGGAAGCTTGGATCGGGCCTGGCGGGCTGGTCTTGCGCAGCTGACTGCCACTCCAGGCATCGGAGCAGGAATCGCTGGTGCCATTGTAGAACAGCGGGGGAGGATCGATCCTCTGCGGGAAGAACAGTGGGCGCGTCAGCGCGGTGGGCGCATCGTCACAATCGCCGATGGAGAGTACCCGTCCGAGTTGCATGCTCTTGCTGATCCACCGCCTGCCCTCTACATTGTGGGAGAGCTGCCCCCTGGGCCGCGGGTGGCGGTTGTGGGAACCAGAAGAGCCTCGCCCACAGGGATTAGACAGGCCCGAGCTTTCGCATCAGAGCTTTCTCGCCGCGGCATACCGGTGGTCAGCGGCCTCGCGCGCGGAATCGACGAGGCAGCCCACACTGCTGCTGTGGAATGTGCAGGCTCAACTGTGGCCGTACTGGGCTCCAACATCGGCCGTATCTACCCCAGTGAGCACCGAGGCCTGGCCGAGCGCATTGCCGCTTCAGGAGCGTTGGTGAGCGAATTTGCCAGCCCCCAGGCCACACACCCAGGCAACTTCCCCCGCCGCAACCGCATCATTGCTGCGTTATCCGAGCGGATTCTGGTCGTTCAGGCCGGCATCAGGTCGGGGGCCATGAACACTGCCGACTGGGCCGCGGAACTGGGCAAGGACGTGTGGGCGGTACCGGGTGAGATTTCTGATCCGCTGCGGGGAGGGTGCCACCGCCTGATCAGAGATGGCGCGGGCTTGGCAGCCGCTCCCGGGGATGTGGTGGAAGGCCTGCCGCAAGCGAAGAGAAGCCGCGGTGAGCGCCGTGATGCCGTCGCGGAGCTCTACAGACGTGGAGCCTCCCCTGACCAGATCAGCACACTTCTCAACATGCCCATAACGGCAGTGTTGGCCAAGATCACCGAGCTGGAACTGGCAGGCGGCGCAGGCAGCTGAGGGGACGCCCCTTGCATTAACCATCTAAAGGCAATATAATGATCAGTATTCCAGCTGGTTGGGGAGGACGGTGTCCTCCCTTCCCTGCGCATGGAGGTGTCTGATTGGGTAAATCACTCGTAATCGTGGAGTCACCGGCCAAAGCCAAAACCATTGCCCGGTTTCTCGGTAAGAACTACATGGTGAAGGCGTCCATGGGCCATGTGCGTGACCTCCCGAAAAGCCAGTTCGGAATAGATATTGAGAACAACTTTGCTCCGAAGTATATCACCATCAGGGGTAAAGGCCCGGTTGTGAAAGAACTGCGGGAAGCGGCCAAGGACGCGGATCGCATCTTTGTGGCGACGGACCCTGATCGGGAAGGTGAAGCCATCGCGTGGCATCTGGCGCACATTCTCAACCTGCACGATGACAACTGCCGTGTGGAGTTCCGGGAAATAACCAAAACGGCCGTCACGGAGTCCATCAAGCATCCCCGTCCCATCAGCCAAGACTTGGTTGACGCCCAGCAAGCCCGGCGCGTTCTGGACAGGATCGTGGGGTATCAGTTGAGCCCGCTGTTGTGGGCCAAGGTCAAACCGGGCCTGAGTGCGGGGCGGGTGCAGTCAGTGGCAGTCCGGATTATCGTCGACCGGCAGCGGGAAATCGATGCTTTTGTGCCCGAAGAGTACTGGACGATCACGGCCAATCTGCTCACCGCCAACAAAGAGCCTTTCACTGCCAGGCTCACGAAGTTCAAGGGGAAGAAGATCGACTTGCCCAACGAGGAGGCTGCCCTGCAGGTGAAGGCGGATATCGCAGGCCTTCCCTGGCTGGTCCGTTCCGTGCAGCGGCGGGAAAAGAAGCGTAATCCGGCGCCGCCTTTCACCACCAGCACAATGCAGCAGGAGGCAGCACGAAAGCTCGGATTTACGGCTAAGAAAACGATGCAGGTTGCCCAGCAGCTCTACGAGGGCCTGGACGTCGGCAAAGAAGGCACGGTGGGTCTGATCACTTATATGCGCACCGACGCGACGCGGGTGTCAAACGAAGCTATCAGTGCCGTGCGCAGCTACATTCAAGGCCACTACGGCGCCAGCTTCGTTCCCAGCCGGCCGCACATGTATACGGCCAAGAAGGGCGCCCAAGAGGCACACGAGGCAGTCCGCCCCACTTCTGTGGAGCGTACGCCGGAGTATGTGCAGCCCTATTTGAACCGCGATCAGTACCGTCTCTACAAGCTGATCTGGGAACGCTTTGTGGCCAGTCAGATGGCAGCTGCCGTACTAGATGTGATGACGGTGGATCTGGTAGTGGGCGCGTACGAGTTCCGCGCCAGCGGTTCGGCAGTGAAGTTCCCAGGTTTTCTCAAGCTCTATGAAGAAGGAAAAGATGATGGGGAAAACGGCGACGAAGGCCTCCTTCCCCACATGGACGAAGGAGAGCAGGCGGAGCTGGTGGACCTGAACTTGGATCAGCACTTCACCGAACCACCGCCGCGGTTCACCGAAGCCATGCTGGTCAAGACCCTGGAAGAACTGGGGATTGGGCGGCCCAGCACTTACGCGCCCATCATCGATACCATCGTCAAGCGCGGCTATGTCCGCCTGGAGAAGAAGCGGTTTGTTCCCACAGAGCTGGGCTATATTGTGGTGGATCTCTTGAAACAGTACTTCGCGAAACTGCTGGACACCGGATTTACCGCCGCCATGGAGGAGCAGCTGGACCGCATCGAGGAAGGAGAAGCAGTGTGGTACGATGTGATCCGCAGCTTCTACGATGAATTCTCAGCAGACCTCCAGGTTGCCCAAGCCAGCATTGAAAGGATTGAGGTCCAAGACGAAGAGAGCGACGAGATCTGCGAGAAATGCGGGCGCAGGATGGTGTACAAGGTAGGCCGTTACGGCAAGTTCCTCGCCTGCCCAGGCTATCCGGAATGCAAGAACACCAAGCCCATCCTCAAGGATACAGGCGTGGAATGCGCGGCCTGCAAAACCGCGGGCCGTCCGCCGGGCCGGATTGTGGAACGAAAATCCCGCCGCGGGCGTACCTTCTACGGCTGCAGCAACTACCCCGACTGTGACTATACCAGCTGGTATCGTCCTGTTAACCAGCAGTGCCCGCACTGTGGAAGCCTGTTGGTGATCAAGAAGGCGAACGGTGATCCGGTATGTCCAAATACCGAGTGCCCAGGAAAGGTTTGACGGATCCATGGCCATCAACGTGATAGGCGCAGGCCTTGCCGGATGCGAGGCAGCCTGGCAGATAGCAAAGCGAGGGCTTGAGGTCGTCCTCTGGGAGATGCGCCCATTCCAACAGACTCCAGCCCACTCCTCGGGGGACTTTGCCGAGCTTGTGTGTTCGAATTCCCTGGGTTCCACTTCCGAAACCACCGCCGCAGGGCTGCTTAAACTGGAGCTGGAGCGCTTGGGTTCGTTGATTCTTGACACTGCCAAGCAGGCCCAGGTTCCTGCGGGCAGCGCGCTGGCCGTGGATCGGCATCGTTTTGCGCAGCTGGTGACCGAACGAATCCAATCCTGTCCCCAGATCCGGGTGGTACGTGAGGAATGCACGGACATTCCTCAGGGCATTACCGTGGTCGCGACCGGCCCTTTGACCAGTGATGCCATGACTGAAGCGCTGAAGCGGCTGACAAAAAGCGAATACCTGCACTTCTATGATGCTGCCGCTCCCATTGTTGATGGCACGACCATTGACTACACTGCGGGATTTTGGGGAGCCCGCTACGGGCGCGGCGAGCCCGATTACTTCAACTGTCCACTTACGCGAGACGAGTACGAGGCCTTTTGGAAGGCCCTGGCCAACGCGGATCTGGCCCCAGTTCATCTTGAGGAAGAGACGGAGCTGACGGTGTTTGAGGGCTGCATGCCCATTGAAGTCCTGGCGGCCAGGGGAAAGGACGCACTGCGCTACGGGCCCCTGCGGCCGGTAGGCCTGGTGGGCCCCTCAGGGCGCCGCCCTTACGCGGTGCTGCAGCTTCGCAAAGAGAACACGCAGGGCACCCTGTTTAACCTGGTAGGCTGTCAGACGCGCCTGAAGTGGGGCGAGCAGAAACGCGTGTTCCGCATGATACCTGCCCTCAGACAGGCAGAGTTTGTGCGGTACGGCGTGATGCACCGCAATACGTTCGTGAAAGCCCCCGAAGTACTTCTGCCCAGCTTCCAGATGAGGCGGTATGCCAACATCCTGCTGGCCGGACAGCTCACCGGTGTTGAAGGATATGTGGAGAGCACAGCGTCCGGCCTCACGGCAGGGATCAACGCGGCCCGGCTGGCCATGGGACGCAAACCCCTTGTGTTCCCCGAAGACACTATGATTGGGGCGCTGGCAGCCTATATTGCAAAGGCAGCCCCAGAGCATTTCCAGCCCATGAATGCAAACTTCGGAATCCTACCCCCGTTGTCTGAGCGAATCAGGGACAAGCAGGCCCGCAAGCTCTCCTACACGAAGCGAGCCCTGCAGTCATTAGAAGCATACCTCAGCGCTGTGGAGGAAAGCTGAATGGACTACATTGCCGAGTACTTGCGGCATTTAGAGCTTGACGTCAACCTGTCTCCCGCCACCCTGGATGCCTATCGACGGGATCTTGAGCAATTTTGGCGGTTCGTCACAGAGCAGTGCGAGCTGCTGGGAAGGCCGCTGCAGGCAGCCTCCATTGACAAGCACCTGCTTCGGGACTATCTCACCTATCTGAACATGAACGGCTACTCGCGAGCCTCCATCGCCCGCATCCTGGCGTCAATTCGCGGTTTCAGCAAGTTCCTGGTACGAACAGGCATCCTGTCGGCAGACTTCGCACGTGGCATCAAAACGCCCCGGCAGGCGAAAAAACTGCCTCCGGTCATGAGCGTCGACGAGGTGGACACGCTCCTCGAAACGGAGACGAATGAAGACCCCGTTCTTGCGCTTCGCAACCGCGCCATGTTCGAGCTGCTCTATGCCACAGGCGTGCGCGTGGCGGAACTGGTGAACCTCGATGTGGACGATGTGGACTTCCAGCACGGCTTTGTCAGAGTGTTCGGCAAAGGCCGCAAGGAACGGATAGTGCCTTGCCACGCAGCCGCTCTGCGCCACGTGGAGCGCTACCTGGCCCGGCGGCAGGAGCTGACCGGGCTCGGCCGTGAGCGGGCGCTGTTTGTCAACGCCCGCGGTACTAGGCTTTCTACCCGCGGCGTACAGTTTATACTGGAACAGATGGCAGAGAAAGCAGGGCTGCCCAAAGACATTTCGCCCCACACGTTCCGGCACAGCTTTGCCACACACCTTCTAGACGGAGGCGCTGACCTGCGTTCTGTGCAGGAAATGCTCGGGCACTCCAACTTGTCCGCTACCCAGATCTACACCCGCATCAGCCGCAGCCGGCTGAAGTCGGTTTACAATCGAGCTCATCCCCGAGCGTAGTGAGGAGAGGGAACGTGAGTTTTAGTGCGACAACCATTGTTGCGGTACGCAAAGATGGTCAAACGGCCATGGCTGGCGACGGCCAGGTTACTTTCGGCCAGAACACGATCATGAAGCACAGCGCAGTTAAGCTGCGCAAGCTGGCGAACGGCTCAATCCTGGCGGGATTCGCAGGGTCAGCCGCGGACTCCGTTACCATGTTTGACCTGTTTGAGGATAAGCTCAAGGATCATTCCAACCAGTTGGTCCGGGCAGCGGTGGAGCTGGCCAAAGAATGGCGCCGTGACCGCTATCTGCGCCGGCTGGAGGCGATGCTCCTGGTCGCGGATAACAGCCACATCCTGGTCATATCCGGCGCCGGAGACTTAATCGAACCTGATGATGGCGTGACGGCCATTGGTTCCGGCGGGCCGTATGCTATGGCTGCGGCGAAGGCCTTGGCAGCCCATTCGCCGCTGACGGCAGCGGAAATCGCCCGCGAGGCCATCATGATCGCTGCCGACATTTGCGTGTACACAAACAAGCATGTTACTGTGCTTGAACTCGAGGATGATAGGGGGGGAGAGTATGGATCTGACACCTCGCCAGATCGTGGAAGAGCTTGATCGTTATATCATTGGGCAAGAAGAGGCGAAGCGGGCGGTGGCTGTCGCACTGCGCAACCGCTATCGCCGGGCCAAGCTCCCCCCTGAGCTGCGTGAAGAGATCATGCCCAAGAACATCCTCATGATCGGCCCAACTGGTGTTGGCAAAACCGAGATCGCCCGCCGCCTGGCCAAACTGGCCAATGCGCCGTTCGTAAAGGTAGAAGCCACCAAGTTCACGGAAGTGGGCTACGTGGGCCGCGATGCCGAATCGGCGGTCCGTGACCTAGTGGACGCCGCGATCCGGATGGTCAAGGAAGAAAGGATGCGGGACGTGGCCGAAGAGGCAGAACGCTTGACGGAGGAGCGGCTGATCGACCTGTTTGTGCCGCCCCCCAAGAAGCCCACACCGCCCAATCCGTTGGCCGTGCTTTGGGGTTTCACCGAACAGCGCCAGGCGGAACCTCAACCTGCTCTCAGCGACAGTGAAAGGGCGGAAAAGCGGGAACGATACCGCAAGCTGCTGCGCCTGGGTGAGCTGGAGAACTATGTGGTGGAGCTGGAAGTGGAAGAGCAAAAGGCGCCGTTTATGGAACTGCTGCCTGGAAGCGGCCTGGAGGATTTGGGTGCCAGCCTCAACGAGGCCCTGGGCAGCTTCCTGCCCAAGAAGCGAGTAAGGCGAAAGATGACGGTTGCGGAGGCCCGCACCATCATCTTCCAAGAAGAAGCCAACAAACTGCTGGACATGGACGCTGTAACGAGGGAAGCGGTCCGGCGCGCCGAAGAGTCAGGCATCATCTTCATTGATGAAATAGACAAAGTGGTGGGGGCACCAGGAGGTGGCGGGCCGGATATCTCACGGGAAGGAGTCCAACGTGACATTCTGCCGATTGTGGAAGGTTCCACGGTTATCACAAAAGCCGGCCCGGTGCGGACAGACCACATCCTCTTTATCGCCGCAGGTGCTTTCCACGTATCCAAGCCCAGCGATCTCATTCCCGAGCTGCAGGGCCGTTTCCCCATCCGGGTCCACCTCCGCAGCCTCAAGCCCGGTGACTTCGCCCGGATTCTGACAGAGCCACAAAATGCGCTGACCAAACAGTACACCGCGCTGTTGGCGGCCGAGAACATCCACCTCCAGTTTACAGAGGATGGCATTATGGCCATCGCTCAGACTGCCGCCGAAGTAAACAGCAGGACAGAGAACATCGGCGCCAGGCGGCTTCATACCATCATGGAAAAACTGCTGGAAGACATCAGTTTTGAAGCAGACGGCAGCCCTCGGCACGTCGTAATCGACGCAGATTTTGTGCGGGCTAAACTGAAACTAATAGCCGCGGATGACGACTTATCAAGGTACATCCTCTGATTTGTGGAGAAAGGGAGAGCCATGGCTGCACACTAGAACGAGCTACTTGAACGGGTGCGCAGGTTCAACAAGGCTGTCAGCACGCTCACCCGCTTCAGGATTGACTTTGCAGGGATCGTGTTCAGGCTGTCAGAGGAGCTCAACGGAGCGTCAGCATCCGTACTGGACACCGATGGATAGGTGGTGGCGGCAGCTCCGGCGGAGGGGTTGGGCCTGCGCTCGTGCATGATGAGATTGCGACAGCAGCTGAAAATCTAGCGAATTTCCCTGGCGAGCGCTGGGGGCTTCCCAGCAATTCTGCTGTGATCTGCCCGATCGTTGTAGGAGATGAACGCCGGGGCACTTACATGAGAATACTGACTGAGCTCCTGCCCTCAGAGCTGGCACAGATTGCCGGCCCAAGACAGCAGCATCGGGTATACGAAGCGGCCAGCGGCGAGCGCCACCTCGTGCTGGCCGCTTTCCTAATGGTGAAAATGGAGGCTTGAGCCCAAAAGTATCAGAATCCGCATCGGATGTAGACGCTAACATAAAACTGATCCATTTTTGGGGAAAGCGCTGACGTAAAAGTGATCCACTCTGATCAAATTCCTGTACATTGAAGGTACCACCACTTCGTGTACAGGAGGTAAGGAGA
>Ga0134103_1000227_pt1 | contig 71109 bp, 71 predicted proteins | sample 14_taG_2_FD_94445 | JGI IMG/M metagenome (GOLD analysis project Ga0134103, IMG submission 94445) | Switchgrass degrading microbial communities from high solid loading bioreactors in New Hampshire, USA - 14_58_20_212_A1 metaG | ecosystem: Engineered > Bioreactor > Semi-continuous > Anaerobic >...
CTCTGGCGGCAAGATCGCTGATATCAAAGTGGTTGAACACTCAGAAACACCGTTTGTGGCCGGTGCTGCCATCGACAACCTTGTCCCAGCGATGATTGAGGCGCAGGGCCCTGTGGACACCTATTCTGGGGCCACTATGACCAGTAAGGCCCTGGTTGCTGCTGTAGCAGCTGCTGTGAGCGGAGAGGAGGGGCAGTAAATGAAGACTATTGTGGACGGCCTTTTCAGGCAAAACCCCGTGTTCAAGCTGGCCTTGGGCTTGGTGCCTGCCGTTGCTGTCACGACGACGGCATACAACGGCCTTGTGCTCGGGGTCACCACTACCATAGTTCTGGTAATAGCAGTGGCAGTATCTGCGATGCTTGCGGAGCGGGTGCCTCAGACTGCCAGGCCTGCGATCAACCTGGCGGTGTTGGCTCTGCTGACAATGTGTGCATATCAGGCCCTCCTGCGGCTGGATCCGCAGGTGGTAGCGAACTTGGGGATCTTCCTGCCGTTAATTGTCGTGAACGGGATTGCCCTACAAACCCTGGATAAGAAGGTTGAGCTGAGGCAAGCCGTCACCGATGCATTCGGCAGCGGGCTCGGGTTTGCCGCAGCACTGGTGGTGGTTGGAATCATCCGTGAGCTGTTGGCTTTCGGCACCATTTTCGGGGCAACGGTGGTGGAGTCACGGCTGCCCATCTTTGCCCTGGCCGCAACGGTCCCTGGCGGCATGGTGATCTTGGGCCTCCTGCTCGCACTGTACAACGCTGTGACTGGACAAGGGGGCGAGTTGAGTGAATAACGGATTAGACATGCTGGGTATGGGCCTGCTCACGCAGAACCTCGTCCTGCTTCAGGGATTGGGGATGTATGCACTGACGAGGCACACGAAGACCGTTGACGGAGCGGCCAAGGCAGGAGGCGCGATGCTCGGCGCTATGGCCACAGGCGGCCTCGCAGCCTGGCTGCTGGGGACACTTGCGATCCCAGAGTCCTTGGTCTTCCTGACCTATCTCGCGGCAGCATGCTTGTCTGCCTTTTTCTGGCAGCGGTTGTTGGGAATGCCGTCGTCGCTTTCAGGTGGCCTACTCGACAGCGCACTGGTGGGCCTGCTGCTGCTCCTGGCCAGAGAACAGGTAACGGGCTTCGCAGCCGTTGCCTATGCGGTAAGTGCGGGGCTCGGCTACTGGCTGGCCCTGATCATCGTTGCCTCACTAAGGCAGCGTCTGGAACTGGCTCCCATTCCGAAAGCGTTTCGGGGTGTCCCCCTGATCTTGATCACCGCTGGCCTTCTGGGTATGGCTCTGCTGGGATTCAGACTGTAAGACGAGCAGAAGAAAGGTCGGCTCCGTTCGCGGAGCCGATCTTTTTGACTATAAAAAACAGAAAAGCTTGAAAATATGCAGGATTTGAGCCGCTTACGGCGAACAGTAACAATGCCCAAGGGAGAAAAAGGAGGATGTTCTGTGCAGGCGAAGCACCGGATTTTAGTTGCTGCCCTGGTGCTCGCGGCTCTCTTGGGCCAAGGCGTGCGCTGGGTGGCGCAGAGTGGTGGAGTGTTTGTACCACAACTGGAAACCAGCGTTTCGACGCAAGGGTTCGAGGAAAATCGACACTGCAGCTTGGTGCACATCAACACGGCAGGAGTGGCAGAACTGCAGACACTTCCAGGCATCGGGCCGGTATATGCTCAACGGATTGCCGAGGCGCGCCAAGAGCAGCCTTTCACCAAGCCGGATGATCTTCTAAAGGTGTCCGGAATCGGGCCTAAGCGGCTGGAAGCGCTTGTGGGCTTGGTCTGTTTCTACATTCCTGATGACAAGTAGCACGCGGTTTGTACCGTTGTTTGGAGCCATCGCCCTGGGAACCGTCCTCGGTTCCCGGGACTCCCATTTCGAACCGGGAACCATTGGATGCATCCTGTGCTGTACCGTCCTTCTCTGGCTGCTGCTCGAGTACCGCGGCAACCGCTGCGCAAAGTGGCTGTTTTGGATGGTGGTGGTGACGGCGGCGTTCTTGAGGGCGGAGCTCGCTTTCCGCGAGGTGCAGTGGGGCCCTGAACCCGTACAAGAGGCTGTGGTCACCGCTGTGCAGGTGGAGAATTCAGGTGCCTTCCTGCGTGTCCTGGGGAGGTACCCGGAACAGAAGACGAGGGTCGCTCTCCATTTGCCTGTTCACGAAAGGGTTGAGGTTGGGGACCAAGTGGTGTTCACCGGGAGCATCAGTACACCGGAGGCAGCGCCTAACCCAGGAGTGTTCTGCTTGAAAACGTACCTGGCGTCGCAGGGTGCAACAGGGGTGTGCTGGCCCGACGAGTACGAGATTCAGTGTGCTCACAGAAGGCCGCTGCTTCAGCGGATCCGATCGTGCTTCGCCGCCAACATCCAGCGCAGCCTCTCTGACCCCGCCTTGGTACTGGCGCTGGTGTTGGGCGATCGTTCGCAGCTCTCCGCGGAGCAGAAAGAGCGCTGGCAGAGGCTCGGTACAGCGCACTTATTGGCCATATCGGGAACTCACTTTGGCCTGCTGGCGCTCATGATCGGTGTGATTGTGAACAGGCTGCCCATGGGCCGGTTGGCGAAGTTTGGTGTTCTGCAGGCCTTCCTTTGTGGCTATCTGGTGCTGGCTGGCCCACGCCCATCAACACTGCGGGCCTTCTTGACGGGATTGATAGGTGGGTGGGGCGGGCTCCGCCGACGCCGCATCAGCAGCCTGGAGGTCTGGGCTTGGGTGGGATGCTGTCTTCTTGTGGCCGAGCCGCGGCTGGTGACCGACATCAGCTTTCAGCTGTCCTTCGGCGCTGCTGGGGGCATTATACTGTGGGGCCCGATGCTTGGGTTCGGACGCCTGCCGCGGGCCATCCGCTGGGCCGCGTCCTCTCTGGCATTATCTGCGGTTGCGCAGCTCAGCCTGCTTCCGTTGCTCCTGCTCAGGTTCGGCAGCGTACCGCTGTTGGGGGTTGTGGCTACCCTCATCATGGTACCTTTCGTCAGTGCTCTTCTGATCGGTGGTATCCTACTCGGCTTGGGACTGGGAGGGCTGGGGCTGAACCCGCTGATGGAGAAGCTCTTGGCCCTGTTGGAGGTCGTTGAAACAGGTCTTGGCAGATGGGCCGCTGTGTGGCAGTCGATGCGGGTGGGCATCGATGTGTGGCTCTTGTGGCTGCTGTTCATCTGGGCCGGGTGGAGCCTCCGTAAGCCCCAGGTCACTCGTCCCCGTACCACTCTGCGCCGCCTTACCTGGGCTGCGCTGTTTCTGGCTCTCCTCTTTTCTCTTCCTCCTCCTTGGAAGTACCCGCTCGAGGTGACAGCGCTCAATGTGGGGCACGGTGACTGCGTGTTCATCCTCACCCCCTGGAACCAGGTTGTTCTCGTTGACGGCGGGGGCGATTCGCCGTACTGGCAGGAACGGGGGCGGAATGTGGGCCTGGAACGGGTGGTCCCATATCTTAGGCACAGAGGTGTCAGAAAAGTGGATGCAGTGGTTCTGAGCCATCCTGATGAGGACCATCTGTTTGGGCTTCTGGCTGTCCTAGAGCATTTTGAGATCGGAGCCGTGTTTGACAACGGCCAACCGGCTGCATCGCAAACTTATGAGAAATACGTGGCGCTCCTTGCCGACAAAGGAATACCCCGCTATAAGGTCAGGGCTGGAGACCAACTCACTCTGCGCGGAGGAGTTCGGATACGCTTTCTGCACCCCCGGGAGGAAACGGTCCAGTTCCTGACTCACAATGACGCTTCTGTAGTCGCAGCTCTGGACTTCCAAAGGACTACAGTACTGTTCACCGGCGATCTGGAACGGGTAGGCTTCCTTGACCTCGTGGAACACAGCAGAGGAGATGATCTGCGGGCCGATGTATTGAAGGTGCCGCATCACGGCAGCCGTTCCTCGCTGGAGCCGCGGCTCTATGACGTAGTGTCGCCGCAGTGGGCATTGATCTGTGCTGGGCACAATTCCTTCGGGCACCCCCACGAGGATGTACTCCACCATCTTGCTGACCGCCGAATCAAGTGGCGTACGACCTACCACGGGCCCGTCTCCTTCTTTGCCCTGCTCGGTTTTCTCTGGGTGAGGTAGAGGCGGAGGGCAGGGTTTGCCCCTGCCAAGGGTGAATTACTGTGCGGAGGGGTGTACCTTGCAGGAGATACTGAATCAACTCAAGACAGGACAGCTGGCCAAGGTGTACGTGGTGCATGGGCCGGAGCAGGCGTGGCACGACTTGATATACCAGGCTCTCTATGCGCGCATCGCCTCCGGTGGGTTGGGCGAGTGGAACTGGTCTGTCTACAGCGGACACAAGGATTTCAGTATCGCGGAGTTCCTCAATGACGCTGCTACCCTGCCGTGGGGGGGCGGTGAGAAGCTTGTGGTGCTGAAAGACGCGCAGCTGGTTCCCGGGGAGGAGCTGGAGCGACTCGCTCGATGGCTGCAAGGCCACGAACCGGCTGGGTCTCTTGCCCTCTTCTTCGATAAGCTGGATAATCGGCTTCGGTATGTGAAACTCCTGTTGGCTTCAGGGCAAGAAATCTTCTGCCGCACCCTCGAAGGGGAGGAACTGGCTCGACACATTGCCGCGTACTGCCATGCCCGTGGGAAATCGATAGACCGCCGGGCCTGTGAACAGTTTATGGACATGGTGGGGACGGATCTGCACTTAATCCACAACGAGCTGGACAAGCTCATCAGCTACGCCGGCGGCCAGCAGAAGATCACAGCTGATATGGTGCGCGAGGTGACATCTCTGGCTCCCGGCGAGGCTGCGCAGAACGCAGTCTTTGCCATGGGGGAGCACATTGCTGCCGGCGACCAAAAAGCAGCCCTGGCAGCTTTGGAAGATCTGCTCAGCGCAGGCGAAAGCCCCTTCCGCATCCTGCCTCTCATCGAACGGCAGCTCCGGCTGCTTCTGGCCGCCAAAATGCGGGTCGTCACCTTTGAGGATACCGCGGAACTGATGGGAGAGAAGAGCGCATATCCGCTGCGTAAGGCTGCTCAGCACGCAAATCGTTTCTCCGTTGAACAGCTGTGCCAAGGGTTCAGCGCTGTACTGGACGCCGACCGGGAAATGAAACTCGGCAGCTCCGGCGAAGCGGTACTGCGCGATCTGGTTGTCCGCCTCACCCTCCTGCCGAAGACACGATAGAAAGAAAAAACGCCTCTTCCAAGCGGAGAAGCGTCTGTAAGGAAACGTCACTGTGAACTTGCCAGTTTCTTGGTCAGCCGGGACTTGGTACGGGCTGCTGCGTTCTTGTGGATGATGCCGCGGGCGGCAGCCTTATCCAACGCGCGGATCGCCTTTCTGAGATTCTCCTGAGCGTTGGCCCGATCTCCCTCAAGAGATTGGAGATAGCGCTTGATGGTTGCTTTCAACGCAGACTTGTGCGCAACTCGAATGGCGCGCTTCTTCCGGTTTACCCGAACGCGCTTTTCCGCAGACTTGCTGTTAGCCACTCCTGTTCACCTCCTTGGGGAAAATCACCTCTGACATTATACCATCCTGCTCACGGGAGTTCAAGAGTGAACCAGAATGATTTCCCCCCTCCTGGTTACCATAAGAGTACCACACCAAAGGGAGGGATATTATGCAAGAATACCGTGAACAGGAATTCTTTGAGAAATACAGCGTCCGCACAGACTTGGCTTTGGAGGCACACGAAGTTGTTGTACAGCAGGAAGGCCAGCGCGAACTGCCGGGAGTCAAGGTGAGCACGTCGAAAAAGGAACACGCGGTGGTCAACCGTGTGATCGTGGAGAATGAGATGGGGGCACGCATGATCGGGAAAGCCCCAGGCCGTTACAGCACCATCGAGTCCAAGGCCCTACGGGAACACAACAGGGAGATCCACGAAGAGCTGGCTCGGTACCTGGCAGAAGAACTGGACTGGTTCGTCCGGGACACCCAACTGGGCCCTGAGGACCCCATTCTGGTGGTGGGCTTGGGCAACTGGAATGCCACTCCTGATGCCCTGGGGCCCCGAGTAGTGCAGAACATCATGGTCACGCGCCACCTCCTCGGCATGACTCCACCCGAACTGCGCCACGGGTTAAGGCCGATTGCAGCCATCTCGCCTGGAGTGTTGGGGCTCACCGGAATCGAAACAGGGGAGATCATCATGGGCGTGACGGACAGAATAGGAGCAAAGGCCATTGTCTGCATTGACGCCCTCGCCAGCCGCAGTGTGGAGAGGCTGTGCAGCACCATCCAGATCTCAGATACCGGGATCCATCCGGGAGCGGGTATCGGGAACCGCCGCCTGGCCATAACCCAGGAGACGTTGGGCATACCCGTGATTGCCATCGGTGTACCTACCGTCGTGCACGCTGCCACCATCGTGGCCGACGCCATGGATCTGCTGGCGGGCCAGCCGCCCTCTGGGGAGGAGCAAGATAAGCCCGTCCAACCCACGACGTTCCGAGTGGATCCACGTTCCTTCATGGGGCCCCAGGCGGCACCTCCGGCGCCGGCCGCGCCGCAGCCGAGCAGAGAACAGAAGCAACAGCTGATTCAGGAGGTCCTGGCGCCGTATATGGGGTCGATGATCGTGACGCCGAAGGAAATCGACGTGCTGATCGATGAAGTCACTGATGTGATCGCCGGAGCCATCAACATCCTGTTCCACGAAGGTGTAAACTACGACAAAGTATTCCAGTATCTCACCTAGAGAGCCGCCTAAGGCTCTCTTTCTCAGTTTCCGCTCAACGGCCCACAGCTGTCCACGTGCCCTCAGGACGCATTCCAACCATCCTCTCTCACGCATAGTCTATCATAATCCTCTTGCTGGACAAATATATTGGGAGTGGGAAGAGGTGGCAGGATGCGCATGCGAGCTTCGCGGCTGGCCCGACGGTTGCGCCGTAACCTCCGAAACACGTTCAGTTCGAGCCACACTCTGCTGCCCCTGTTGTTCGTGGGTCTGCTGTCCGCGCTGGTTGCATATTTCGGCTTACAACTGCTACTGAGCGGCGTCGGATTCAACCACCAGCTGGCTCGATCTGTGTTGAGCTGGGGGATGCCCCGGGCAGGCGAGTTCTCTGAACGTACAGGCGGTGCGGATGCTATCCGATCGTTCATCTACCTGCTTACAGACGTTGATCTGGCCAATCCTGTGTCTGTGGTAGAAGCCTGCATATCGAGAGCGGTGAGGCGGGAACGGGCAGAGTACACCTGGCCGGAACGGCCTTTTGTTTTTGTACAGGAGCTGACGTTTGCCCCTGACCCGGTAAAGCCCAGCCCACCGGCGTCTCCCACACGCACAGTTTCCGAGCCGCCGTCACCGCGCGTCCTTATCTATCATTCCCACAACTCCGAGATGTACCTGGGACGTCCCGTTTCCGGCCGCTATGACCAGGAGGCACACTATACCTTCAAGAGCCAGTTGGACAGCACTATCACCGGCGTGATGGAGGTAGGGCGCCACCTCACGAACGCTCTGGGTATGCTTGGTATTCCCGCCTTACACGAAACACGGATTCATGATCTGCCCTCGCTCAACTACGCCTACACCAACTCGGAACGGACGGTGCGCAGTGTGCTCAGCCAGCATCCCGACGTGGAAGTGGTGCTGGACATTCATCGCGATGCTGAGGTTCCCGATCCTGTCGTGGAGATTGAGGGCCGCCGGGTGGCACGGCTCCTGATTGTCGTGGGAACCGCCGAGAACATCCCCCTCAGCCATCCCGACTACCAGAGCAACTTGGCTTTCGCCGAACAATTGTATACAGTGGCGAATCAGATGTACCCCGGCCTCATGCGCCCGGTGCAGGTGCGGCGCGATGCCAGGTACAATCAGCATCTGCACCCCAAGAGCCTGCTTATAGAGATTGGTTCGGTGGAGAACACTCTAGAGGAAGCCCTTCTGGCAGCGGAGCTGTTGGCTGGGATTCTGGCGCGGCTGTTGTAAGAGGAAATAGGTGCGGGAGGGCGAATCTCTGTCAGTTGTGGACAAGCAAAAGGAGCTGGAGTAGATGGAGAATCAGACAACAGGCAGCGTTGCCCGCGCGGCCGGGATTGTGATGTTTTTCGTTTTGGTCAGCCGCATCCTCGGGTTCGTGCGCGAGCGGGCTATCGCCGAAGTTTTCGGCAGGACTGGAGTGACGGATGTATTTTTCGCGGCCTTTTCCATTCCCGACTTAATGTATCAACTGTTAGTGGGGGGAGCACTGTCCTCCGCTTTCATTCCCGTGTTCACCCAATACCTCGCCAAGGGTGAGGAGAGGGAGGCGTGGCGTGCAGCCAGCAGTTTCCTTAACCTGATCGTGCTCGCCCTCGTCTGCTTGATGGTCTTAGGAGTCATCTTTACACCCAGCTTGGCGCCGCTGGTGGGTATCGGCTTCGGCGGCGAGCAGAGAGAACTCTTGATTCTGCTCATGCGGGTGACCTTCCCGGCTGTGTTTTTTACTGCCCTTTCGGGGCTGGCCATGGGAGTGTTGCATTCTTATCAGCGGTTTACGCTGCCGGCGCTGGGGCCCATCATCTACAACCTCGGCCAGATTCTCGGTGCATATCTCTTGGGACCAATAATGGGCATTATGGGAATGGCAGTGGGGACAATTGCCGGGTCCGTGGGCAGCTTTTCGCTGCAGCTGCCGCAGGTGATCCAGCGGGCGAAAGGGCTGTACCGGCCAGTGATCGACCTGCGCCACCCAGGCATCCGCAGAATGGGACGGCTGATGCTGCCGGCGGTGATCGGCCTTTCTATTTCGCAGATCAACGTGATTCTCGGGCAGAACCTCGCGTCGCTGTTGGAGACCGGCTCCATTGTGGCCCTGCGGTTGGCCAACCGCCTGATCAACTTCCCGCTTGGTATCTTCGCCATGGGCATATCTACGGCCATTTTTCCCACACTGTCCAGTCTGGTTGCGCGCGGCGAGATGGATGAGTTCCGGCGAACCTTTTCCTTCGGCCTGCGCGTTGTGCTGTTCATCACTATCCCGTCCGCCGTGGGGATGGCCTGCTTGAGCGTGCCGATCGTGCGGCTCCTGTTTGAATCAGGAGAGTTCACCTCTGCGGACACCGCGGCAACGGCCTACGCTCTGGTCTTTTATGCGCCCGGATTGATTGCTCAAGCCGGGATCCAGATCATCACCCGGATCTACTACTCACTGCAGGATACGGTCACGCCGGTCAAGATTGGTTTGGCGGCGGTGGTGGTGAACTTCCTGGTTAGTCTGGCGCTGCTGAGGTTAACCGGCCTCAACCACGCGGCCATTGCTCTGGCCTATTCGATTACGTCGCTGATGAACATGCTAGCTGCACTCCTGATTCTCAGGGGCAAGTTGGGCGGAGTGGATGGGCGTCGTGTTCTGGCGACGGTGGCTAAATCCGCTGTCGCCGCTGGTGTGATGGGAGCCGCTGTGTACTACACTGGTGGTTTCCTTGGATCCAGATTGGACCTTACCCACGGCCTTGGGCGCTTGGTCCAGGTCTTCGGTGCCATTGGTGTCGGAGTGGTCCTGTACCTGGCTGTGGCGGTGGCAGTCAAGATGGAGGAGCCGCGTTTTCTCTGGACTGCGTTTGCCGTCAAACTAGTGCGCAAGGTAAGGCAGAAGGCCAGAAACTGAGCTTCCCGCCTCGGCTTGTGTTGGAACATCTCAAAATGCTATAATAGGACAGTTGGTATCTATCATCCAAAGGATTTGGTTGCAGTATGCCGAGGAAGAACGTAAGGAACTTCTGCATCATTGCTCACATTGACCATGGTAAGTCTACCCTTGCGGACCGCATCTTGGAGGCTTGCGGTGCGCTGAAGGACCGTGCGGCAGAGGGGCAGGTTCTTGACTCCATGGATCTGGAGCGCGAGCGGGGCATCACGATTAAGCTGAAGGCCGTCCGCATGCTTTATCGCGCCCATAATGGTGAGGAATATGTCCTAAACTTGATTGATACTCCCGGGCATGTGGACTTCTCTTACGAGGTATCACGCAGTTTGGCTGCCTGTGAAGGAGCTCTGCTGGTCATCGATGCTTCGCAGGGAGTGGAAGCGCAGACCCTGGCCAACCTCTACCTGGCGCTGGAGCATGACCTGGAGATTGTGCCGGTGATCAACAAAATAGACCTGCCCAATGCGGACCCGGAGAGAGTGAAGCGTGAGTTGGAAGAAAGCGTGGGCCTGGACGCCAGCGACGCCATTCTTGTCAGCGCCAAGACGGGGGAAGGGATCGCCGATGTCCTGCAGGCAGTGGTGGAGCGCATTCCTCCCCCGGAGGGAGACCCGGAGGCCCCGCTACGGGCACTTATTTTCGACTCCCACTACGACAACTACCGTGGTGGTGTGGCCTACGCGCGCATCATGGAAGGTACGGTGCGGGTAGGGGACAGGATCTTGATGATGAGTTCCGGACGGACCTTTGAGGTCAACGGCTTGGCCGTGTTTGCTCCGGAAATGACGGCTGTTGATGCTCTCTATGCAGGGGATGTGGGCTGCATTATGGCCAGCATGAAAGACGTGCGGGATACGCGTGTGGGTGACACCATCACGTCCGCAGACCGTCCGGCGCGGGAACCCCTGCCTGGTTACAGGCCCGCCAAACCCATGGTATACTGCGGCCTCTATCCGGTAATCAACGAGGAGTACACAAATCTGCGAGAGGCCTTGGAGAAGCTGCAGCTCAATGACGCGGCACTTACTTGGGAAGCAGAGTCTTCGGCGGCGTTGGGTTTTGGGTACCGCTGTGGGTTTCTCGGCCTGCTGCACCTGGAGATCGTCCAGGAACGCCTGGAACGGGAGTTTGGGCTCAACCTTATCACCACTGCTCCCAGTGTCAGGTACAAAGTGGTACTCACCAACGGGACCGTGGTTGAGGTGGATAATCCATCCAAGCTTCCTGATCCGGCCCACATTGACCACGTGGAAGAGCCTTACGTGCGAGCCACCATTATGGTGCCGACAGAGTTTGTGGGTGCGGTGATGGATCTCTGTCAGGACAGGCGGGGCGAGTTCATGCACATGGAGTATGTCACTCCCGAACGGGCCAAGCTCGAGTATGACATGCCCTTGGCTGAGATTCTGTTGGACTTCTTTGACCGGCTCAAGTCTCGCACCAAGGGTTATGCTTCGCTGGACTATGAGATGCTGGGTTACCGGGAGTCGGATGTGGTGAAGCTGGACATTCTCCTCAACGGCAAGCCGGTCGACGCCCTTTCGTGCATTGTTCACCGCAGCAAGGCCCAGGCCCGTGGGCGCAGTTTGGCTGAAAAACTGAAAGAAGTCATCCCTCGGCAGCAGTTTGAGGTTCCCATCCAAGCAGCGATCGGCAGCCGCATCATTGCTCGGGAGACAGTAAAGGCACTGCGCAAGGACGTTCTGGCGAAGTGCTACGGCGGCGACATATCTCGCAAGCGCAAACTTCTGGAAAAGCAGAAGGAAGGCAAGAAGCGCATGAAGAATCTGGGGAATGTGGAAGTGCCTCAAGAAGCATTCATGGCCATCCTCGAGGTGGAGTAAGTGAAAGAGCCAGCAGGGATTTACGTCCACATCCCCTTCTGCCAGCGCAAATGTGAATACTGTGATTTCCATTCGATAGTTGTCAATGACCATTCCCAGTTTCTGGAGGTTGTTGACAGCTATCTTTGTGCCCTCAAACAGGAAGCCCACTGGTATGCACACTGGACAGAGAGCTATCAGTTTACCACCCTTTATGTGGGTGGCGGTACGCCGAGCTTGGTTCCTGCTGAGCAGCTGGCGGAGCTGATCGCTTTTCTGAAAGCGCTCTATCAGCTGCCGCCGGAAGCCGAGGTCACCTGTGAAGCTAACCCCAAGACCCTGTCCGCGGCAGGCCTGGCTGTTATGCGCGAGGCAGGTGTGAACCGCATCAGCCTCGGAGCTCAAGCTTTCCAGGATCCTCTCCTCCGCGCCCTCGGCCGCGTGCACTGCTCCGCCGACATTTACGCCAGTGTGGAGGCACTGCACCGAGCGGGCATGGCCAACTACAACCTTGATCTGATGTTCGGCCTGCCGGGGCAGACGCTCGCCGACTGGCAGGAGACTTTGGAGCGGGCCTGCAGGCTGAACCCACCTCATCTTTCCTGCTACAGTTTGATCATTGAGGAAGATACTCCTTTTTACCGCGCGTTCCACCAAGGGCTGCTGGACCTGCCGGGAGAAGACTTGGAAGCGGATATGTTCCAGCTGACGCAGGATTATCTCACAGGTATGGGTTACCATCATTACGAGGTTTCCAACTTCGCCAAGCCAGGCTTCGAGTGCGCCCACAACCTGCATTACTGGCTGAACCGGCCCTACGTTGGACTGGGAAGCGGTGCCTCGGGAAAGGTGGGAGCGAAGCGGTACACCAATGCGGCTGACGTCCAAGGGTATATCGCTTCTTGGAGCAGAAATGAGCCACTCCTGGCCCATGAGGAAATGATGGACAAGGATCTAGCGATGGATGAAACACTCATCTGCGGCCTGCGGCTGCTTGACGGAGTGAGCGAGGCAGACTTCCAGACACGATTTGGCCGCAGTTTGAGCGATGTCTACACAGAACAGATCAGGAGATTGGAGGAGAGCGGCCTTGTGCAGTATCAAGCCGGACGGTTGAAAGTGACGCGCAGAGGGTTGTTCCTGGGTAACGTGGTGTATCGAGAGTTCTTAAGAAGCTGAGATTGGAGGATCTGATAGTGAAAGGAATCGCCATAGGGATTTTTGTGCTGACGTACGTGCTCCTCTTGGCCCTGCCGAAGGTGAGAGCCTATGTGGCCCTTGGTGCGGCTGCCCTGTTTGTTGCTTTGGGGATTCTCCCGGTCAGCGAGGTCTTTTCCGCGATTGACTGGAATGTACTTATGATGATCAGTGGTACCATGGGTGTTGTTGCGCTGTTTATCGAATCGCGCATGCCTTCACTCCTTGCCGATTTGATCATCGCCAAAATGCCCAACGTCAAGTGGGCGATTCTGGCACTGTCGCTGTTCGCAGGTATCATCTCCGCTTTTGTTGACAACGTGGCCACGGTATTGATGGTGGCACCTGTGGCTCTCACTATCTCCAAGAAGCTGAACATCTCCCCAGTACCCAGCGTGATAGCTATTGCTGTTGCCTCCAACCTCCAAGGTGCGGCGACATTGGTGGGTGACACTACATCAATCCTGCTGGGAGGCTACGCCAACATGGACTTCCTTGATTTCTTCTTTTTCCAGGGGCGTCCCGGCCTGTTCTGGGTAGTCCAGATCGGTGCTCTGGCAGCATCAGCGGTCCTTCTCGTTGTACTGCGCCGGTACAGTCAGCCCATCAGCACTGACGACCGTACCGCTGTGGAAGATTACTTTCCTACATACCTCTTGGTGGGAATGATTGTGCTGCTCATACTGGCTTCATTCATCCCCAACAAGCCCAGCATCACCAATGGACTCATTGCCGTGGGTTTGATGATTGTGGGCATTCTCCGCGAGGTGTTTTTCAAGGGTAATCGGTCTGCCCTGAAGGACACCCTTGCGGAAATCGACGTGTTCACCATCCTGCTCCTGGCGGGCATCTTCATGCTGATCGGCGGCCTGACCGAAGTGGGCGTTATCCGCGACATCGCGAATCTGTTTGTGCGGATTGCGGGGGACAATATGTTTGCTATCTACACCTTGATTGTCTGGGCCTCGGTTGTGGCATCCGCGTTTATCGACAACATTCCCTATGTGGCCACTATGCTCCCTGTCACCACAGGCATTGCACAGATCTTAGGTGTGGAACCGTATTTGCTCTACTTCGGCCTCTTGGTGGGAGCCACTTTGGGCGGCAACCTCACACCCATCGGCGCCTCCGCTAACATCACTGCGCTGGGGATTCTCCGCCGCGAAGGGCACGAGGTGGGTGCCGGAGAGTTCATGAAAATAGGCGTCCCCTTTACTCTAGCTGCTGTTCTCTCTGGCTACATCCTGGTTTGGCTGCTCTGGCGCTGACTTGACAAAGCGCCGCCGAAGTGATACTTTATGGGTAAACGGTGTTAGCACTCGACGCTGTTGAGTGCTAAAGAGGAGGAGAGCGAGGTGTTGGATGACCGGAAGAGTCGCGTTCTCAGGGCAGTCATCGAGGACTATATAGAAACGGCTGAACCGGTCGGTTCGCGAACAATCGCGCGCAAACACCGCCTGGGGGTCTCTCCAGCTACGATCCGCAACGAGATGGCTGATTTGGAGGAGACTGGATATCTTGAGCAGCCGCACGTTTCCGCGGGCCGCATTCCTTCCGATAAGGGTTACCGCTTCTACGTGGACGCGCTGATGGAGCCCATGAAGTACACGCTGGAACAGTACCGCAGCGTCTGCGACGAGATGATGAAGCATTATCGGGAGATGGAGAGGCTGGTTCAGGAGGCGGGCAGGTTGCTTGCGTCCTTGACCCAGTCAGCGGCAATTGTTGTCGCGCCTCCCATTGAGCAGCTGGCGTTTCAGCATGTCCAGCTCATCCCCGTTGACGAGCGGGATGTCCTGGTTGTCCTTGTGTTGAACCCAAATGTGGTGAAGAACAAGATTGTCCGCACTGACCGCGCTTTCAGCAGCGAAGAGCTGCTCCAGTTGTCCGCGGGCTTAAATCAAAAACTGAGAGGTGTTACGTACCGCGACCTGGGCCCCACGGTGCTGCGAGAAGTCATAGCTGAGTTCGGAGAGATCGGCCAGGTAATGGTTGAGCTTTTGGTCAAGTGCTTGGCGGCCGACAGAGACGACCAGGTTTATTCTTCAGGGATGACGCATATTCTGAACCAGCCTGAGTTCAGGGATGTGGAGAAGGCAAAGTTGCTGCTTGAGGCCCTTGAGCAGAAAGAGATCTGGCTCGATCTGCTGGGAGATGACATGCACGGGGTCCGGGTGACAATCGGCAAGGAACATCCCTACGCAGATATTCAGGACTGCAGCCTCGTAACAGCCAACTACTATGTAGGAGGCCACGTGGTGGGAAGCGTGGGAGTCATCGGCCCCACGCGGATGGAGTACGCGCGATTGGTAGCAATGGTGGAACTGATCGCAAGCACCTTGAGCGAGCTTCTCACAGATATGAAGTAACAGGCGGCCCGCACCAAGGCGGGCCCCTGATATGCTGGAGGGAGGTGCAGACATGGAAGAAATGCACAAACCAGAGTCTGCAGAAATGACCCCGGAAGAACGGGCAGAACAGACGGAAGCCGGCGGTGAAGAGCAGGTAGCGCCCGAAGCGGGGGCCGGTCCTGAGGAAATACTGCGGCAGCAGTGTGAACAGCTCGAACGCATCAACGCCGAGCTGGCCAACCAGCTGTTGCGGCTGAAGGCTGACTTTGAGAACTATAAGCGCCGTATGCGCAGCCAAGTGGAAGAAATCAAGGCCCAAGCCTCTGCTGATTTGATCGTTGACCTCCTGCCGGTCCTTGATGACTTTGAGCGCGCGATCCAGTCGGCACAGCAAACGGAGAACGTGGAAGCACTGGCCGAAGGGATAGCCATGGTGTACAACAAGATGATGCACACCCTTGGTTCACACGGCCTCGTCCGCATTGAAGCCGTGGGAGAACCTTTTGATGCCAATCTCCATGAGGCTGTCAGTGTGGTTGGCAGCACAGATGGCCCGCTGCACGTGATGAACGAACTGCAGGCGGGATATGCACTTAACGGTAAAGTTATCCGGCACAGCAAAGTTCAAGTGGGCGAACTGAAGGGGGATCAATGATGGCAAAGGTCGTTGGCATTGACTTAGGAACAACTAACTCTGTTGTGGCGGTTCTGGAGGGCGGCGAACCTGTTATTATCCCCAACAGTGAAGGGTCGCGTACAACCCCTTCCGTTGTGGCCTTTACAAAAGAAGGCGACCGCATTGTGGGGCAGGTTGCCAAGCGCCAGGCCATCACGAACCCGGATCGGACGATAATGTCCATCAAACGCCATATGGGCACAGACTATAAAGTCCGTATTGACGGCAAGGATTACACGCCTCAGGAAATCTCCGCCATCATCCTGCGCAAGCTGAAAGAAGAAGCGGAGAATTATCTTGGGGAAAAGGTTACGCAGGCGGTGATCACAGTGCCCGCCTACTTCACCGACGCACAGCGGCAGGCGACAAAAGATGCGGGCACCATCGCCGGCCTGGAAGTCCTGCGCATCATCAACGAGCCCACCGCTGCGGCACTGGCCTACGGGTTGGATAAGGGCGAAGAACAGACAGTCCTTGTGTTCGACCTGGGCGGCGGCACGTTCGACGTGTCGATTCTGGAGATCGACGAAGGTTACATCGGTGTGAAGGCCACAGCAGGCAACAACCGCCTGGGCGGCGACGATTTTGACCAACGGCTGATCGACTACATGGCCAGCGAGTTTCAGAAGCAGACGGGCATTGACCTGCGGAAGGACCGCATGGCCATGCAGAGGCTGAAGGAAGCAGCCGAGAAGGCCAAGATCGAGCTGTCAGGCCTGCCTCAGACAACGGTCAACCTGCCGTTCATCAGTGTCACCGCTGATGGGCCGGCGCACCTGGATATGACCATCACGCGGGCGAAGTTCAACGAGCTCACCGCGGATTTGGTGGAGGCCACATTGGGCCCGACAAGACAGGCTTTGTCAGATGCGGGGCTCAAGCCCGAAGACATTGACCGCGTGATTTTGGTCGGTGGTTCAACGCGGATACCCGCGGTTCAGGAAGCTATCGCCAAACTGATGGGGAAAGAGCCGTACAAGGGTGTCAACCCGGATGAGGTAGTAGCCATGGGGGCAGCGATTCAGGCGGGAGTGCTGGCGGGAGAGTTCGCCGCTGGCGGCGGCCTGGTGTTGGTCGATGTCACGCCGCTGTCTCTTGGTATCGAGACGCTGGGCGGCGTTATGACTCGCTTGATTGAGCGGAACACGGCCATCCCGTGCCGCAAGTCCCAGATCTTCACTACCGCCGCAGACAACCAGTCGACGGTGGAGATCCACGTCCTGCAGGGAGAACGGCCGATGGCGGCAGACAACGTGACGCTTGGGCGCTTCCAGTTGACCGGTATTCCGCCGGCACCGCGGGGCGTCCCACAGATAGAAGTCACTTTCGACATCGACCGCAACGGTATTGTGCACGTGTCCGCGAAAGATCTGGGCACCGGCCGAGAGCAGAAGATCACTGTGACTTCCTCTACTGGGCTGACAAAAGAAGACATTGATCGGCTCGTCAAAGAGGCAGAGATGCACGCGGAGGAAGACCGGGAGAAGCGTGAAAAAGTGGAACTCCGGAACCAAGCGGAGAATGCGCTCTGGGCGGTGGATCGTTCCTTGAACGAACTGGGCGACAAAGTGACGGCAGAACAGAAGTCCCAGGTGGAAGCGGCGAAGAAGGAACTCCGCGATGCGCTGGACAAGGATGACACTGAGCAGATTAAAGCCAAGATGAAGGCGCTGGATGCAGTCATGCATGGTATTTCCACCAAACTGTACGAGCAGGCTCAGGCCCAGAGCCAGGGTACGGCGCAGGCAGGAGGATCCGCACAGAAGGATAATGTTGTGGACGCGGATTTCACGGAAGAGAAGTAACGTGGTGAAGGCAATAAAGGTGGTGTAATTCTTGGCCAAACGAGATTATTACGAAATTCTGGGTGTCGCCCGGGATGCATCTGATGAGGACATCAAGAAGGCTTACCGGCGCTTGGCCAGGAAATACCATCCTGATGTCAACAAATCTGCGGATGCTGAAGAGCGCTTTAAGGAGATTAACGAGGCCTACGCAGTGCTGAGTGACCCTGAGAGGCGCGCCAAGTATGACCAATTCGGCCATGCTGCCTTCGAGGGTGGTGCCGGCCAGGGCGGTGCGGGCGGCTTCGGTGGTTTCGGTGGATTTGAGGATCTGGGTGATCTGTTTTCAGATCTGTTCTTCGGCGGCGTGTTCGGGGGCAGGCCTTCACAGCGCCCCCGGCGCGGCGCCGACATTCACTATGATCTGAGTATCACATTTGAAGAAGCAGCTTTCGGCTTGGAAACGACGGTGGAAGTACCCCGCACGGTGACCTGTGAACGCTGCCACGGGAACCAGGCGGAGCCGGGGACACCGATCCGCACCTGCCCCGACTGCCAGGGGACTGGACAAGTGCGCTATGTGCAGAATACACCGCTGGGCCAGTTTGCCACCAGCCGCACGTGCCCTCGCTGCCGTGGTGAAGGGAAAATCGTGGATACCCCCTGCCGGGAGTGCGGCGGGGTAGGCACGGTTCGCCGTACCAGCCGCCTCAAGGTGAAGATTCCCGCCGGTATCGACGAAGGCCAGGTTGTCCGCCTGGCAGGACAGGGAGAGGCGGGCTACCGCGGTGGGCCTCCCGGTGATCTCTTGATCGTTGTGCACGTCAAGCCGCACGAGTTTTTCAGCCGCCAGGGAGCCGATGTGCTCTGCGAGGTCCCTATCTCCTTTGTACAGGCGGCACTGGGTGACGAGATCGAGGTTCCGACATTGGAAGGCCCAGTGAAGCTGCGCATTCCCGAAGGCACTCAGTCGGGCCGGGTAATGCGCCTGAGAGGAAAAGGTATCCAGGATGTCCGGGGATACGGCCGCGGTGATCAGCTGGTTACTCTGCGCGTAGTGACGCCCACCAAACTTACTGCCAGGCAGAAGGAGCTGCTGCGGGAGTTTGCCAAGGAAACTGGCCAGGATGCACCTGCGGGAAACAAAGGTTTTTTTGAAAGGATGAAGGACGCCTGGCGCTGAGGTGAGCTGTGCCCTGTCTTACACAGGGCACTTTTGGCGCAGAAGGAGGGGCCGCCTTGAAGGTGTGGCAGGAACTGTCCATTGAGATCAACCAAGAAGTGGAGGAAGCTGTGTTCGCTATCCTGACCGGGATGGGAGCTCAGGGGGTTGCGGTGGAAGACCCCGGCCTGGTGGAGTTTGCCCGTGAGGCCGGCCTGGGCGATTACTTCCCCGACGCAGTCCGGGACGGCCGTGTCCGGGTAACATGTTACTTCCCTCAGCCCAAAACCACGGCTGAACTGGAGGGCCTGAAAGAGCGCATCGCGGAACTTTCAGCGTACGGCCTGGAGCCAGGGCCTGTTCTCGTGTCCACGAAGGAAGTCAAGGAGGAGGATTGGGCCCACGCCTGGAAACAGTATTACCACTCCCTGCGCATAGGCAGAGTTGTGATTCATCCCTCCTGGGAGAATCCGACGATCACTCCCTCGCAAGGAGATGTGGAAGTGGTTCTGGATCCAGGAATGGCATTCGGTACGGGCACACATCCCACCACTGCCATGTGCCTGGATCTGCTCCAAGGCTTGGATCTGGCGGGTAAGCTCGTCTGGGATGTGGGGACAGGCTCAGGGATCTTGGCGATCGTCTGTGCCAAACTGGGGGCAGTGGTGCGGGCGGTGGACATCGATGCGGTCGCGGTGGAGACTGCAGCCGAGAATGGACGCAGAAACGGCGTCGTGTTTTCAGTCCAGCAGGGAAGCATCGACAGCCTGCAGGGCAGGCCTGATGTGATCGTGGCCAACATCATTGCCGATGTGATTCTGGACATCCTGCCCCAGGTTGCGGCGGCGTTGGTTGAGACCGGCCTGTTCATCGCCGGAGGGATTATTGAGGAGCGGGCGCCAGAAGTGGAAGCTGCGGCTCAGGGCTGCGGCCTCCAACTGCAGTACAAGAGACAGGCCAAAGAATGGGTCAGTTATTGCTTTAAGAAGGGGTAAGCCCAGTGGCGCGGTTTTTCTTGAGTGATCAGAATGTATCAGGCGTGCAGGTGCGGATCACGGGGGAAGATGCGCACCACATTGCGCGCGTGCTCAGGCTCAGGCCGGGGAACCATATCGAAGTGGCTTTCGGTACATGTGAAATCGGGCTAGTGAAGCTGGCTGCGGTCACCAAGGACGCAGTGGAAGGGGAAGTTGTGCAGCGCTTTCGTTCCTATCAGGAACCGCCGCTCGCACTCCGCCTCTACCAGGGGTTGGCTAAAGGGGACAAACTCGATTTCGTGGTTCAAAAGGCTGTGGAACTCGGCGTCAAGGAGATAATCCCGTTTATGTCCCAGTATACCGTTGTGCGGCTCGACGCTGAAGCAGCAGAGAAGCGCGTGCGGAGATGGCAGAGGATTGCGGAAGAGGCGGCCAAGCAGTGCCTGCGGGCAGAGCTGCCTGCAGTCAGGCCCGTTGTGAGCTTTGACCAAGTGTTGGCGGAGTTGAACGCGCGTCCTCGCGACGAGTTGGCCCTGCTGCCTTACGAGCATGAAGAGCAGCAGAGCATCAAAGGCCTTCCTGACGGAGAGTGGAGAACTGTTTCGATTATTATTGGGCCCGAGGGCGGTTTCCATCCTGATGAGGTAGAGGCTGCCCGCAAGGCGGGGGCTGTCGTTGTTTCGTTGGGGCCGCGCATCTTGCGCACGGAGACTGCGGGCTTAGTGGCGTTGAGCTTAGTTGGATACCGCTGGGGGGATTTAGGATAGTGCAGCAGAGAAAAACAATAGCCGTCTGCACACTGGGCTGCAAGGTCAACCAGTATGATACAGACGCCGTCCTGGCACAGTTCAAGGACGCCGGTTACGAAGTGGTTGACTTTGACCAAGTGGCGGACGTCTATTTGATAAATACATGCACCGTGACCAACACCGGTGATCGGAAGTCGCGGCAGATGATCCGCCGCGCTCACCGCAGCAATCCTAAGGCACGGGTGGTGGTGATGGGGTGCCTGGCCCAAGCATCACCCGATGAAGTGGTGGAAATTGAGGGAGTCAGCCTCGTTGTGGGCACCCACCAGCGACAGGACCTCCTGAGGCTGGTAGAGTCCCTGCCCGACGAGAGCCATCAGCCGGTGAGCGCCGTGGTGGATGACATCTTCGCTGTCGACGACTTTGAGGAACTGCCGGTGAGCACTTTTGAAGGGCGCACACGGGCCGCTTTGAAGATTCAGGACGGATGCGATCAGTTCTGTGCGTACTGCCGCGTGCCCTATGCACGAGGGAAACCACGCAGCCGGAAACTGTCGGCAGTAGTTGAACAGGCAGAAGAGATAGTGCAGAAGGGATACCAAGAAATCGTCCTCACAGGCGTGCACTTGGGCGCTTACGGACAGGATCTCAGGCCGCAGCTGCATCTTGCGGATGCCATTGCCGCACTCCTCCCCATCAAAGGCCTGGAACGCATCCGCATCAGCTCTATCGACCCACATGAGATCACTCCAGCCTTGTTGGATCTCGTGGCGCACGAGCACAAAGTCTGCCCGCACTTGCACATTCCTCTGCAAAGTGGTTCTGATGCGGTACTGAAACGGATGCGCCGCCGTTACACCACTTCTGAGTACCGCCGGGTTGTGGAACAGGCGTATGCCATGGTTCCTGATCTCGCAGTGACTACAGATGTTATTGTCGGGTTCCCGGGCGAGACCGATGCGGAGTTCGAAGAGACTCTGCAGTTCGTTGAATCAACTGGATTCAGCCGCCTGCACGTTTTCCGCTACTCCCGACGCTCTGGGACGCCGGCAGCCCGCTTCCCGAATCAGATCCCGTCGTCTGTTAAGGAAGAAAGGAGCCGGGCCCTGATCAGCCTAGGAGAGCGGCTGGCGGCCCGCTTTCACAGCCGTTTTGTGGGCCGGGCCCTCAGCGTGCTGGTGGAGGAGGTGGGCGCTGGGCGGGCCGAGGGCCTGACAGGCAACTATGTGCGGGTGGAGTTCCCCGCTGAGTCTGATGCGCTGGTAGGAAAAATCGTTCAGGTGTCTGCGAAAACGGCAGACGAGAAAGGGATTTCAGGGGTCCTTGTCTAAATCTGGATCTGGAAGACCTTCGGGGAAGGAGGTGGCGCTTTGAGTCACGACTGCGTGTTCTGTAGGATAGCCGCCGGAGAGATCCCTGCGGACGTTGTCTTTGAGAACGAGCGGATCATCGCTTTTCGCGATATCAACCCTGCTGCGCCGGTGCATATCTTGATAGTTCCAAAAGAGCACATTGCCAGTGTTGCTCATCTCAAGGAAGAACACCAGGCCCTCGTGGGGGAGATCTTCACCAGTATCCAGAGGCTTGCGGAACAGGAAAAGCTGGACAAGGGGTTCCGAGTTGTGGTGAACACGGGCCAAGATGGTGGGCAGAGCGTCGAGCACCTGCATTTCCACCTGCTTGGCGGCCGTACCCTGGCTTGGCCGCCCGGCTAGCGCCATTGACGCAGCCTTATTGACCGGTAGTGGGATATCGTTTATAATAAACAAAGATATCATGCGGAGACCGTGTTGTTCGTTTTGAAAGGCACTGGTGTTCGGCATTGGAAGGAGGGATACTGGTGGCAGAAGTCAAAGTAGGAAAGAACGAGTCCCTCGATAATGCTTTACGCCGTTTTAAGAAGCAGGTCCGGATGACTGGTGTTCTGGCTGAACTGAGAAAGCGGGAACATTACGAAAAGCCGAGCGTGAGGCGGAAGAAGAAGTCGGAAGCGGCTCGGAAGAGGAAGTATCGTTAAGTTTGGTAAGAAGGGTTCGATGTCGGAAGTGATGTCGAGCCCTTTTTTAGAATAAGTGAAAGTAGGTGAACCATGCGCAGGTTTGCAGTCTTGATGCTGGCTCTTGTGGTGCTGTGGCCTGCTTTGCCTGCCTGTGCAGCTTTCAGCGAAGGGAATCAGACCGCACGCAGTGTGTACGTTTTGCCGATTACCGGTGAGATTGATTTCGGCCTGGCTGCTTTTGTGCGCCGCGGCCTGGCCGCCGCAGAGCAGAACGGTGCGGCGGTAGTGCTGGAGATCAACACGTTCGGCGGACTGGTGGCAGCTGCTACCGAAATCCGTGATGCGGTCGTTCGTGCGGAGGTTCCAGTTATCAGCTACATTACGGACCGCGCATGGTCGGCTGGCGCCCTGATAGCCTTGGCAGCACCGCAGATCGCCATGGCGCCTGGCAGCAGTATCGGTGCAGCGGAACCACGGCCTGCCGAAGAAAAGACTATCTCCGCTGTGCGGGCAGAGTTTGAGGCCACGGCCCAGCGGACCGGCCGCAATCCACTTATTGCCGCCGCTATGGTCGATGCCGATGTAGTCGTGGAAGGGCTGTCCCCCCAGGGGAAGATTCTGACGCTGTCAGCCCGAGATGCGCTGGAGGAAGGGTACGCAGATGTTCTCGCCGCGTCGCGGGAAGAAGCCCTAGCGCACTTCGGCTATGCCCAGGTGCGGGTAGAAGTGCTGGCCATCGGCTGGGCAGAACGCCTAGCCCGGTTTGTGACCAACTCCGTGGTGAGTTCACTGCTCCTGACCCTCGGTTTTCTGGGCCTTATCTTTGAGGTCACTACCCCCGGCTGGGGAGTACCGGGAACAGCGGGCGTGATCGCCCTGGCGCTGTTCTTCGGGGGGCGATACTTGGCGGGCCTTGTGGGCATTGAGGCGGTCGGGCTGTTTGCCCTCGGGCTGCTGCTTCTCCTGATTGAGATCTTCGCACTCCCGGGATTTGGCATCGCCGGGGCCTTGGGCTTGGCAGGGATGGGAACGGGTATCATAATGGCGTTCGGAAGTGTAAGGACAGGCCTGATAGCCTTGACCATCGCCCTTGCTGCTAGTATATTGGCGATCATTTTGCTGTGGAACCGGATTCTCAAGTCGCGCTTGTTCCGGAAGCTCATCCTCACTCATCGCGAAGAGCAGGCCCTCGGTTACCAGGGGCCGAAAGATCTTCAGTTTCTGGTGGGGAGAAGCGGGCGGACTATCACTCCTCTCCGACCAGCGGGAACAGCGGTGATCGATGGAGAGCGGTATGATGTTGTCTCGGAAGGCGGTTTTGTGGATCCGGAGCGACTCATTACCGTGGTCAGAGTTGAAGGGACCCGGGTGGTCGTTCGAGAAGTAGGCGAAGAACAGCAACCTTAAGGAGGTCAGTGTATGGAAGGAATCTTCGTCACCGCAATACCACTGTTGATTCTGATTCTGCTGCTGTGGTTCTTCTTCACCATCGTACCTGTAGGTTTGTGGATTTCGGCCATTGCCGCTGGTGTCAACGTCAGCATCATGACGCTGGTGGGCATGCGCCTGCGGAGGGTTCCTCCGGCCCGCATTATCCTGCCTTTCATTAAGGCACAAAAGGCCGGTGTAGAGACTACCATTGACAAGCTGGAAGCCCATTATCTGGCAGGCGGCAATGTGGACAATGTTGTTGATGCCCTCATCGCAGCGCAGCGAGCTGATATCCAGCTTACCTTCGAACGGGCTGCAGCCATCGATCTCGCCGGCAGGAATGTCTTGGAAGCTGTGCAGATGAGCGTCAATCCCAAAGTGATTGAGACGCCGGTGATATCAGCGGTGGCAAAGAACGGTATTGAGCTGAAGGTCAAAGCCAGGGTGACCGTTCGAGCCAATATCGACCGCCTGGTAGGCGGCGCCGGCGAGGCCACCATTATTGCCCGCGTCGGTGAAGGTATTGTTACTACGGTGGGTTCCAGTGAAAGCCATGAAGATGTCCTGGAGAACCCTGACAGTATCTCCCGCACCGTGCTGCAGAAGGGCCTTGATGCCGGGACGGCATTTGAGATCCTGTCCATCGACATTGCCGATGTGGATGTGGGACGCAATATTGGAGCTACACTGCAGATAGATCAGGCCGAGGCCGATAAGAACATCGCCATGGCCAAGGCTGCTGAACGGAGGTTCGCCGCCCAGGCACTGGAACAAGAGATGCGGGCCCGCGTGGAAGAGATGCGGGCTAGGGTGGTCGAAGCTGAGGCCGAGATTCCACTTGCCTTGGCCGCCGCCCTCAGAGAAGGCAAGCTCGGTGTGATGGATTACTACTACATGCAGAACATCATGGCTGACACTAGGATGCGGGAACGCATCGGCAAAGAAGATGGCGAGCAGCAGCCGCCTGCAGCTGAACCTAAGAAGTAGGTGATGGTGTGGAAGTCATAGTCCCCATCGGGATCATCATCTACATCGTACTCGCCGTGCTCAGTGCGCTTATGAAAGCACTTCCCACTCATCCTCAGCCTTCGGTACCGCACCAGCCGCCAGTCGATGAGAGTGAGGCAGAGGCTGTGCCAATGCCCGTGAAGGAACGTGCCGCGGCCAAGAGGCAGCCGGCCACCGCCCAGACAGAGTATGAGCGCTTCCCGCAGCTGCCGTCGCTGCTGGAGCAGCCGCGCTCTGCTGCGGAACGGCCAGGTCTAAGGCCAAAGGTGAGCAAGGGGGATCTGAAACAGGCTGTGATCATGAGCGAGGTCTTGCGGGAACCGCGCGCGAGGCGCCCGTGGCCTGCCCGCTGAGGCACGGTTCACCTTGCTTCTGGAAGAAGAATCCTTTATAATTAAAGTGTTACATTACAGGAAACTAGCTACGGAGGGATTGTGGGAATGGCACAGACAAAGCTGAGAGTCGCTGTTATCGGCTGTGGCGGTATTGCCAACGGCAAACACATGCCTGCCTTGTCCAAGCTCGATACTGTAGAAATGGTTGCCTTTTGTGACACCAAGCTAGAACGGGCTGCCAAGGCCGCCGAGAAGTACGGCACAGCCGATGCTAAGACCTACACAGACTATCGTGAACTGTTGGAGGACAAGACCATTGATGTGGTGCATGTCTGCACACCCAACAGCTCTCACGCTGAGATCACCGTTGCTGCTTTGGAAGCTGGTAAGCATGTCATGTGCGAAAAGCCCATGGCTAAGACCGCTGCGGAAGCCCGCCGCATGGTGGAAGCCGCCCAGCGGACTGGCAAGAAGCTGACAATTGGTTATCAGAACAGGCATCGTCCTGACAGTCAGTATCTTTATCAGGCATGCCGGCGCGGCGACTTGGGCGAAATCTACTTTGCGAAAGCCCGCGCCATCCGCCGAAGGGCCGTTCCCACATGGGGAGTTTTCCTCGACAAGGAAAAGCAGGGTGGAGGACCGCTGATCGACATCGGCACGCACGCTTTGGACCTCACCCTGTGGATGATGGACAACTACAGGCCGAAGTACGCAGTAGGCACGGTTTATCACAAGCTGGGGCAGCGGGAGAACGCCGCCAACGCTTGGGGGCCCTGGGATCCGAAGAAGTTCCAGGTAGAGGATTCCGCCTTCGGTTTCATCGTGATGGAGAATGGGGCCACTATATACCTCGAATCCAGCTGGGCCTTAAACAGCCTGGAGGTGGGCGAAGCTCGCTGCATCCTGTGCGGCACTGAGGGCGGCGCTGATATGGAAGACGGGTTGCGCATCAACGGTGAGGAGTTCGGCAAGCTCTTTACCAAGAAACCTCAGCTTGGCGTGGGCGGCGTCGATTTCTACGAGGGCGAATCAGAGTCTCCTGGTGACCGAGAAGCTCGCCTCTGGATCGAGAGCATCCTGGAGGACAAAGATCCGGTCGTACTTCCGGAGCAGGCGCTGGTTGTCACTGAGATTCTCGAGGCCATTTACGATTCGGCTCGGGTCGGCAAGCCGGTCTATTTCGAGAACGGACGCAAGATTGACTAGGAATATCTGCTGGAGGTGGGCTCTGAGAGCCCGCCTCTTTTCGCGCTGTAATCCCAGCGGCAGAAGCGGCATAAGCTTAGGTGAAGGGGGAGTAGCCGCATGCCCAGGGCACTGCAGCTGAAGAGGAGATTTGCTCAACTGATGGACCTTCCCCCGGAAGCCGTGCTCAACACCGCACTGATTAAGGTAGTGGGCAACCTGGAACTCTCCATTGCGAATCACCGGGGGCTCAGGGAGTTTTCTGCGGGGGCAATCTGCGTCGCTTCTCCCCAAGGCTTGATTCGCGTTACCGGTACCGGCCTCGTAATCCACTACCTCTCACCTGATGAGGTGAGAATCGGGGGTAGAATTACCGGCATTGACCTAGAGTGACGGGGGGCAGCGCGATGACCGGTGCGCTCTGGACATGGCTCCAAGGGTATCTGGTGGTCCGTTTCAGGGGCCCCAGGGTGGAAGAAGTCCTTAATGCCGCGGTTGAGCAGGGGATCTCCGTTTCTGAGGTGGAAAGGCTGACGTCAGATATAGTTATAGCCCGCCTGGCGGTTCGTCATTTTCGCAGGCTGCGGCCGCTGCTGCGAGAATACGGAGTTGCTGCGGCGATTTTCGAGCGGGCCGGGCTGCCCTTCGTGATCAGCGGGCTCAACCGCCGGCTTTTCTTCATCGTCGGCCTTTTGCTGAGCGGGATCCTCATTGCATACTTCTCCACTTTTGTGTGGTTCATAGAAGTCACCGGCAGTTCAGATGCCGCTGCCGACAGCATCTTGCGCGCCGCGGCAGAAGCGGGGCTGTACAGCGGCCTGCCCAAGCAGGCATTCGACGCGGCTGCCCTGGAAGCTGTGCTGATGGCTCGGTTCCCGGAGCTTGCGTGGGTGGATGTCCGCACGATCGGGATCAAAGCCGTCATCGAGGTGGTGGAGCGCCAGCCAGACGAATATGATCCCAACTTGGTGGGGGACATCGTGGCGCGCTTTGGCGGTACGATCACCGATGTTTTTGTTGCTCGCGGTACGGCACAGGTCAGGCCCGGCGATGTGGTCCAGCCGGGAGACGTACTGATTTCAGGAACGTACTACGACCGGTGGGGGCGCCGGCAGCAGGGCAGAGCCCAAGGTGCAGTGTGGGCGCGAGTTGTCCGGGAGTCTTTTGCGGAAGCTCCCTTATATGAGAGCTTTCAAATCGAAACCGGCCGCTTTCATCGACAGTGGCGGCTGGAAATCGGAAGCCTGGCCGTCCCTCTCGGCCGTAGGCCACCCTTCCGCGCTTACCGCACCCAAGACCGCATCTGGCAATTGAAGCTGGGGCCCATCAGCCTGCCCGTGCGATTCAGGCTGCGGACCTACTCCGAGCTTGACTACGAGGAACGCCATGTTCCCCGCCAGGCGGCGGAAGAACGGGCCTTGGAAGAGGCTTGGCGCAAACTGGAGATGGAGGGAGCAGACCGTACTAAAGCAGCTCGGGTCCAGGTTACCACTCTGGACGTGCCCGATGCTGCTGCTGTGAGGGTGATGCTCAGCGTCCAGCTGGAGCAGAATATTGGCGAATTTCGAGAGAACTGACGGTTTGCATCTGAGGGCCGATTTGCTTATAATATTGGCAGACGATAGATCTGGGAGGGTCAGGAACGTATTGACAGAAACCTTCTACCTTCGTGACAACGAACAGGCTCAGCTTGTGAGCGGCAAGCATGACTCGCATCTGCGCATGATCGAAACGGCTCTCAATGTCCGCATTGTACCCCGCGGGCTGGAGCTGTCCATCACTGGTGGAGATGCAGAAGTCTCAAAAGCCGCGTGGGTGCTGCGGAACATTGCTTCGCTGGGCCCGAACCTGACCGGCCACGACGTACACTATGCAATTAAACTGGCAGAGGCCGGCGACAAGACCTCCCTTCAGGAGATCGGTTCTGAAACTGTGGTATCTACTCACCGGGGAAAGCAAATCCGGGCGAAGACGGCAGGGCAGCGGCGCTACATTGATGCAATCGCTCAGAACGATATCGTATTTGGAATTGGGCCTGCGGGAACGGGCAAGACTTATCTGGCCATGGCCGCGGCCATTGCCGCGTTAAAACGCAAAGAAGTGGACCGCCTGATTCTCACCCGGCCGGCGGTGGAAGCCGGGGAGCATCTTGGTTTCCTGCCCGGGGACCTGCAGGACAAGGTGGATCCTTACCTCCGCCCTCTGTACGATGCCCTCTATGACATTCTCGGCCAAGAAACGTTCGTCAAGTACCGTGAGAAGGGTGTTGTAGAGGTCGCACCGCTTGCATACATGCGCGGCAGGACCCTTGATGACTCCTTCATCATCTTGGATGAAGCTCAGAATGCCACCACGGAGCAGATGAAGATGTTCTTGACCCGGCTGGGGTTTGGGTCCAAGGCTGTGGTCACCGGCGACGTCACCCAGGTGGACTTGCCTCGTGGGAAGTACTCTGGACTGATTGCGGTCCAGCGCATCCTTAGGGATGTACCCGGAATTGCCTTCTGTTACTTCGATGACAGCGATGTAGTGCGGCATCCGCTGGTGCAGCGGATTATTCAGGCATACCAGGCCCACGAGGAACAGCAGGGTTAGCCGCCAAAGGAGGATAATCGTGGCCCGACAAAAAAGCAGTACCAGATTCTGGCAGCGGTGGGCCGCCGTGTTCCAAAAGGGGACAGTGCGGCAGTGGCTGCTGGGCCTGGTTGTATTCTTTGGCCTCTTGGGCGTGTTGGTAATTGACCTGCTTCCGACAGGAGTATCGGTTGAAGTTGGACAGGTTGCCCGCCGCGACATTGAGGCTCCACGGACTGCCATCAACAGTGCGGAAACAGAGCGGTTAAGAGAAGAAGCAGGGCGCCGGGCCCTGCTTGAAGCTTACGACAACCCCGAGTTCTACCACATTAACGATGCCACTGTGGTAAAGGTGGAGGAGAGTATCACCGAGATACTCAACCTCCTCCGCGCCTCCATTCCTGATGAGACTCTGGAAGAAGGCCGAGAACCGCTGGCTGTCAGTGAGGTTGATCGCAGGCTGATTAGGGATTACGGCATCGACCTGCCCCCGGCCAACCTGGCCTATATCTCAGAACTGAGCTTGGCACAGTTTGACGTCTTTGCTCAGAATGTGACAGAAGCGATTCTCGCTCAGATGAGCGAGGAAATAAGCGACGACAGCCTGCGCGACGCTTGGGATGAGTACGAGCTTCGCATCAGTGCCGACAAAATGGACCCTCAGCTCGAGCACACGGCCATTGTCCTCGGGCGGCAGCTCATTCAGCCCAACCTTGTGCTGGATACGAACAAGGTCAACCAAGCGCGGGAAGAAGCTGTGGCTAAGGTGGAGCCCGTGACCATCATGCGGGGCGAAATCATCCTGCGCAAAGGTGATGTGGTGAGAGAAGAACACATACGCATCCTGCAGGACCTGGGCCTGATCAAGACAGGCGTGGACTACTTGGCCTTGATTGGCCTGGTGGTGCTAGTTGCCCTCATGGTGTACGGCCTGGGCATCTTTGTCTATCAGAATCGGCCGAGCGTGCTGGATAATCAAGGCAAGATAGCACTCCTGGGCGTAGTGGTCTTGGTGGTTGCTGTCGTTGGCAAGATTCTTTCCTTAATTCACTGGCCCATGGCGCCTTATCTGAACCCCACACCCTGGGCGGGGCTTCTTCTTACTTTGCTGGTAGATTCCAAATTAGCTGCCACAGCCGTCACCCTGCTGGCGGTGGTGCTGGCGATCATGAACGACTTCAGCCTCAATATCGCCTTCGTCGCTCTTGCCGGTGGGTTGACGGCGATTCTCAGTATCTCAAAAGTCAGCCAGCGGGGGGACTTAATGCGGGCCGGGTTTATCGTGGGAGGCGTGAGCTTTGCCAGCATGGTGGGATTGGGCCTGCTCCAACAGGAGTCCAGCCTAGTTGTCCACAGCTATCTGGGCCTGCTGAACGGCCTGCTGTGTTCGATCACAGCTATCGGCGTGCTCCCTTACCTGGAGAGTGTGTTCGGCATTACCTCCGCAATCCGCCTTTTGGAACTGTCCAACCCGAACCACCCTCTGCTGCGGCGGTTGATGTTGGAAGCACCAGGCACATACCACCACAGCATCCTGGTGGGCAACTTAGCGGAGGCGGCTGCCGAGGCAGTGGGGGCCGATGGGCTTTTGGCCCGGGTGGGTGCTCATTACCACGACATCGGCAAGCTGAAGCGTCCTTACTTTTTCGTGGAGAACCAGATCGGGATGGAAAATCCCCACGACAAAATGGCGCCTTCACTGTCTACGTTAATAGTCACTTCACACGTGAAGGATGGCTTGGAACTGGCCCGAGAGTACAAGCTGCCGGACGTGGTGACGCAGTTTATAGCTCAGCATCACGGGACAGACTTGGTGAAGTTCTTCTACCATCGGGCGCTGGAAGCCAATGAGGAAGGCGTTGACGAGCAAGATTTCCGTTACCCAGGCCCGAAACCTCAAAGCAAGGAAGTGGCCATCGTGTCGCTGGCAGATGCCACAGAGGCGGCGGTCCGCTCCCTTGCCAAACCCACTCCGGGCAAGATTGAGACCCTGGTCCGCAAGATCATCAAGGATCGCCTTACTTCCGGTGAGCTGGACCAAAGTGATCTGACGTTCCAGGACCTGGACAAGATAGCCGGCGCATTTGTGAAGGTGATCATCGGGATGTTCCATGCCCGTGTTGAATATCCTGAAGAGATCACGAAGGAAGATATTGAAGGGAAGCGAAGCCGCAGTGGAACTCCTGGTAAACAATGAGCAGTCGCAGTTTGATGTGGAACCGTTCCTGCCCCTGATCGAACGGGCCTTCAAGGAAGTGCTGGCTCTGGAGGGCCGGGATCCGGGTGTGGAACTCAGCTTGACTTTTGTAAATGATGAGCAGATTCGAGAACTGAATCGGGACTACCGCGGCAAGGACTCAGCTACCGATGTCCTGTCTTTCCCTCAGGACGACGGCGATGGTTTTGTGTCCGTGCCGGGCATGCCTGTAATGCTGGGCGACATTGTGATCTCGCTGCCCCGGGCGCAAGAACAGGCAGCGAGTTTTGGGCACTCGCTGGAGCGGGAAGTGGTTTATCTGGCCGTCCACGGCATGTTGCATCTTCTGGGCTATGACCACGAAGACGAAGAAGGCCGCAGCCAGATGCGGCAGCGCGAAGAAGCCGTCATGAACGTTCTGGGCTTGAGGAGAGAAAAGTGAATGCGTTCTCGATCCCTAGTGGAGAGTTTCCGTTTTGCCCTGTGCGGAATCGTCTACGCACTGCAGACACAGCGCAACATGAGGATTCACCTTGCCGTCGGTGCTGCGGTTTTGATCGCTGGGGCAGTGCTGAACATTTCTCGCTCCGAGATGATTGCACTGTTTGTAGTGACCGGTATGGTGATCTCTGCGGAGCTGTTCAACACATCTATCGAGGCTGTGGTCAACTTAGTGACTGAGGAGTATCATCCCCTGGCGGCTGTGGCCAAGAATGCGGCTGCTGGAGCAGTGCTGGTTGCAGCAGCGGCAGCCGTCTGCGTTGGCTACTTGGTGTTTGTTGATGAGATCGTCACCTGGACGGCTCCGGCGTACTGGCCTCCCGCCGCAGCGGCAGCGGCCGGGATCGCGCTTCTTTCGGTCTGGACGGTGCGGAGGGGCAAGAACTGATTACAAAGAAAACTGAGGTGTGCAGGATGCGGCGTGAAGACCTTCTTCAGGAAGCTCGGAAGGCGTGGGAACTGGCTTACGTGCCCTATTCGGGGTTTAGGGTCGGCGCGGCGGTGTTGACCCGAGATGGGCGCATCTATTCAGGCTGCAACATAGAAAACGCTGCTTACTCACCCACAAACTGTGCGGAACGGACCGCTATCTTCAAGGCTGTGTCGGAAGGGGCGCGAGAGTTTGCCGCCCTGGCTGTGGTGGCTGATACCAAACAGCCGGTATCTCCCTGCGGAGTGTGCCGGCAGGTGATCGCTGAGTTCTTCCCTGAAGATGCGGTCATCTATCTGAGCAACTTGGCAGGCGATGTCTGGGAGACGAACATTGCTGAACTGCTCCCTGCCGCTTTTACGAACAAGGAGCTCAAGGAGCAACAGAAATGATCATTCGCGAACTAACTGTTGCGGAGACGGGCCTGCTTGAGCAGGCCGTGGCGCTGGAGCAGGCGGCGTTCGGCATCGGCGGGATGAACGCGTGGTTCTTGGTGCCTTTTATCCGTCACGGTCGCGTGTTCGTTTCTCTCTGCGGTGATGAGGTTGTAGGTGTCTGCGAGTACATGCGCGATTTCTGGCGCACTGATCACGCTTATCTGTTCGGCTTGTGTGTGAAGGAAGCGTGGCGGAGGAAAGGGGTAGGGCAGCGGCTCCTGCGGGAGAGCTGCCTTGTTTTGAAAGCGGAAGGAATCGAAAGCGTCAGCCTCACCGTACATCCTGGCAATGTGAGTGCGGTGCGCCTCTACGAGAGGATGGGTTTTCGGCGCACGGCCTTCCGGGAAGATGAGTATGGCCCTGGAGAGCACCGCTGGGAATATGAGCTGGAACTCAGCACACTGAAGGAGTAGATGCCATGGACAAGTTTCACTCTGGGTTTGCAGCTGTGGTCGGACGGCCTAATGTGGGCAAATCGACCCTACTTAACGCGCTGATAGGACAGAAGATCGCCATCGTTTCGGACAAACCGCAGACTACACGCAACACCATTCAGGGAGTGCTGACCACGGAGCGAGCGCAGATTGTTTTTCTTGATACGCCAGGCATCCACAAACCCCTGCATAAATTGGGGGAGTACATGGTTCAGTCCGCTCTCAACTCCCTGAGTGAAGTGGATGTGGTTCTGTGGCTGGTAGAGATGGGTAACTGGACTAAGGCCGACGATCACATTTTGCGGCAGCTGGAGGCCGTGAGGCAGCCTCTGATTCTGGTTGCCAACAAAGCTGACTTAGTGCCCCGCGACAAGCGATCCGAATTCTTGAGCCTTCTGGCTGCGAAAAGGGACTTCGCTGAGGTCATACCGGTATCTGCGCTGACGGGGGAGAATTTGGGTTCGCTGGTAGATCTGTTGATAGGATTTTTACCGGAGGGGCCGAAGTATTACCCTGATGACTGGCTCACAGATCACCCGGAGCGGTTTGTATTTGCCGAGTTCATCCGTGAGGAAATCCTCAAGCTGACAGAAGAAGAGGTGCCGCATTCCGTGGCGGTGGACGTGGAAGAGGTGAAAGAGGATCCAGCCAAGAACTTGGTGCGGATTCGTGCGTCCATCTACGTGGAGCGCGATTCCCAGAAGGGGATCTTGATTGGGAAGGGCGGTTCCATGCTGAAGGCTATCGGTACCGGCGCAAGGCAGCAGATTGAGGCGCTCCTGGGCGCCCAGGTGTTCTTGGAACTGTGGGTGAAGGTGAAGAAAGACTGGCGCAACAAACCCGGGGCACTGCGAGAATTTGGGTATCAGTGACATACCCTCACAATCCCCTGGGAAAAGGCGAAAGTTTTCAACGGGAGGAACCGAAATGGCCAGAAGTGCAGTGCGCGCAGAAGAACGACTTGAACTAGGGGATTTAGTGGCCAAAGCCAGAGCTGGTGACGAACGGGCTCGCGAGCAGATCCTGCAAGAGTACCGCCCCTTCTTTCTGCGAGTGGCTTCCGGTGTCTGCCGGAAGTACCTGGTTCTCGGGCGCGATGACGAAGCCAGTATTGCCATGATCGCTTTCAATGAGGCCATCGATGCCTATGACGATTCGGCAGGCGCCTCATTTTTGAGTTTTGCCGAGATAGTGATCAAAAGACGGATGGTGGATTACTTCCGCAGAAAGGCTAAGCGGCAGGAGGAAGTCCCCCTGTCTAGTTTCGAGACTGAGGAAACAGAAGACAACGTCATTAAGAAGATCGAGTCGAAAGAGGCGGTTGCCACCCTCCAGATTCAACTGGAAGCAGAGGAGCGCAGAGAAGAGATCTTTCGCCTGAACCAGCTCCTCAGCCACTACGGCATCACTTTCTCTGACTTAGTGAAGGCGTCGCCCAAGCACCAGGATGCTCGGGAAAGGGCGCTCGAAGTAGCAAAGATCCTGACTAAGGATCCGGTACTGCTGCAGTACATGACCAGCAAGAAAGCACTTCCTCTTAAAGAACTGCAGCAGAGGGTCAATGTCAGCCGGAAGACTTTGGAGAGGCAGCGGAAATACATAATTGCCCTGACGTTGATTCTGATTGGGGAATTCTACTACTTGCAGGAGTATCTCAAGAGACCTGAGTAAAGGAGGGAGCCGGTGTGCGGAAGAGAGGGGTTGTCGTGGAGATCACCAAGCGCAACCGCATCATCGTCATGACTTCCTCGGGAGAGTTCGTACAGGTTCCGTTTAAGAAACAGGTCTACCTTGGTCAGGAAGTCACGTTTCGGCAGAACGAGCGCATCAGTGCGTGGCAGGTAGGCGCGGCTGCGGTACTGTTTTTGGCGTTGGTGAGCTCCTGGAACGTGCTGATAGGCAACCTTATTCCCGGTATTAACACTCCGGCCTTCTTGGTAACGCTGGATTTTAACCCCAGCATTGAGCTGGGTGTGAGCGAAGCGCATCGCGTCGTCTCTGCTGCTGGGCTGAACAGCGATGGGAAGGCGCTGCTCAGTCGCGTCGATGTGGTGGGGGAGCCGCTGGACTCGGCCCTGGTCAGGATCAGCAGGCAGGCGGAGAGCGACGGCTATCTGCGGCCGGGCAACAATGAGATCATTGTCACCATTGCTGCTCAGGAAAACCGAGATGTCAGCTATGTTGAGCTGAAGAGCGTCCGTACCGGCGGGCACGGCAAGCTGGAACAGGCGATCCTGGCTGCGCTGACCCAGAACAGTGCCGCTCAGGTACGCATCTGGCAGGTGCCGGCGCAGGTCCTGGCCGATGCCAAGACTGCTGGTATTACTCCCGCTCGCTATCTGGCTATCCGCAATCAAGCGCAGGCGATAGTGCCTGAGCGCATGGCGGCCCGCCTCTCAGCTTCAGAATCCAAGGAACGGGCGGATGAGAGGCCCGATACTGAGGCGCTCACTGCTTCGGCGGCGCTCGGAGCTTCGCCCACACCTGTGCTTTCTCCTCTACAGTGGACGAATACCGCCGCAGCGGCCACAGCGGCAGCTGCGCACACCGTTCCTGATCGACAGGCGCAGGCCTTTCCATTTTCCTTCTCAAACCGCATGAAAGGGGCTCTCAGCTACAGCGAATGAATGTCAGTGATTTCGATTTTGAACTTCCGCCAGAGCTCATCGCTCAGACTCCGCTACAGGAACGGGATGCCTCTCGGCTGCTGGTAGTGGAACGCTGGGGCAGCCGCCTCGAAGATAAGCACTTCCGAGATATCGTCGAGTATATCAAGCCAGAGGATGTACTAGTGGTTAACGAGTCGCGGGTCATACCCGCCCGTTTGTTCGGAGTGCGAGCCGACACCGGCGGTTCCGTGGAAATGCTTCTGCTGCGGCCCCACACTCACGCCCGCTGGGAAGTACTGGTCAAACCGGGCAAACGGGCCCGCGTCGGGGTACGGGTCGAGTTCTCTCCTAAGCTGGCCTGCACGGTCCTCGATGTAACGCCGGCGGGAGGACGTTTGGTGGAATTCGAGTTCAACGGAGATTTCAACGCGATTCTCGAGGAGTTGGGTGAGACCCCCCTGCCGCCGTACATCCACGAAAAGCTGGAAGACAAGGAGCGCTATCAGACGGTTTACTCCAAGGATCCAGGCTCTGTGGCCGCACCGACGGCAGGCCTGCATTTCACAGAACGGCTTCTCGAGGAGATCAAAGGCCGAGGGACAAGAATTGTCCCTTTAATTCTTCATGTGGGCCTTGGCACGTTTCGGCCTGTACAGACCGAACGGGTGGAAGACCACAAGATGCACTCCGAGTATTTCGAGCTTCCTGCGGAAAGTGCAGAAGTAATAAATGCCTGCCGTCGCGCTGGCGGGCGAATATGGGCGGTGGGAACCACTACAGTGCGCGTCCTGGAAACACAGGCGGAACACACTGCCGAAGGCTGGATGGTTCAGCCGGGATCGGGTTGGACTGATATTTTCATCTATCCCGGTGTTGAGTTTCATATCGTGGACGTGCTCATCACCAACTTCCACCTGCCTAAGTCCAGCCTGATCATGCTGGTGTCGGCGTTTGCCGGCCTGGAAACTGTGAAGCGGGCCTATACTCATGCCGTCCAAGAGCGCTACCGGTTTTTCAGCTTCGGGGATGCCATGTTACTTATATAAAGATGTGGAGTGGAGTAGGTTGCACAATCAATTCTTTACAGTGGACTACCAGTCGGCCACGACACGAGCCCGCCTTGGTACCATAGCAACGGAGCACGGCTTGGTGAGGACGCCGGTGTTCATGCCCGTGGGCACTCAGGCCACGGTAAAGACCATGTCTCCTCGTGAGTTGGAGGAACTGGGGGCTGAGATCATCCTCAGCAACACGTATCACCTGTACCTCAGGCCGGGCCATGACCTGGTGGCGGAGGCGGGAGGCCTGCACGGTTTCATGGGCTGGAACCGGCCTATCCTGACCGACAGTGGAGGGTTCCAGGTGTTCAGCTTGGCCACACTGCGGAAGATCTCTGAGGAAGGAGTGGAGTTCCGCTCCCATCTCGACGGTTCCAAGCACTTTATCAGCCCGGAGAAGTCGATCCAGATCCAAATGGATCTCGGCGCCGATATTATCATGGCATTCGATGAATGCGCTCCGTACCCGGCCGATCGTTCATACGTGAAAAGATCAAAGGATCTTACCACTCGCTGGGCCAAGCGCTGCAAGGAGGCTCACAACCGCAGCGGCCAAGCGCTTTTCGGTATTGTGCAGGGGGGTGTCTACCATGACCTGCGGCGCGAAAGTGCGGAAGAGCTCATTGAGCTGGACTTCCCCGGCTACGGCATCGGTGGCTTGAGTGTAGGTGAACCGAAGGAGCTAATGTACGAAGTGCTGGAGGAGCTTATACCGGTTATGCCGGGCCACAAGCCCCGCTACCTGATGGGTGTAGGGTCTCCAGACTGCTTGATTGAGGGAGTAATCCGAGGGGTAGATATGTTCGACTGTGTGTGGCCGACACGGCTCGCCCGGCACGGCATGGCCATCACCCGTCAAGGCAACCTGCCGGTACGGGATCAACCATACAGCCGAGATTTCCGTCCTCTGGAAGAAGGCTGTACCTGCTATACCTGTCAGAACTTCACTCGGGCGTATATCCGGCACCTGCTTAAAGCCAAGGAAGTGTTGGGGATCCGCCTGACCACGATCCACAACTTAGCGTTCTTGATCAGGTTGATGCAGGATATCAGGCAGGCGATTCGAGAGGAACGGCTGCTGGAGTTTCGAGATGAGTTCATGGCAGAATACGGCAGAGGCCGTTAGCAGGATCTTTCCCGTTTCTGGTAGAACATAGGTTAGAACGCACAGAAAGGAGGTCGTTGCATGTTTTTTCTGGAGGCTGAGGTACCGGTAGGTGCGCAGATGATCCAGCTGTTCATGCCGTTTATCATCGTCATCGGTGTCTTCTACTTTGCGATCATCCGCCCACAACAAAGGCAGCAGAAACAGCGCAAGGAAATGCTGGATGCGCTGAAGAAGGGCGACAAGGTAGTCACGATCGGTGGTATTTACGGTGAGATCACCGCGCTGAAAGAAGACTACGTAACGCTGAAGGTCGCCGACAAGGTGGAAATCAAGGTCTCCCGTTCCGGTATCAACTCTGTTGTCAACTGAAACCACCACTTGGTGGTTTTCTTTTCAGGGAGGTCTGTTTACATACGGTGGGAAGGAGATGTGAGAGATGCGGAAAACGCTGATATGCTTTGCTGTATGCATGATCCTAGTTGTTGCTGCCTGGCCTGCATCTGCGGCAGGGACTTTCTATCTGCATGACCATCCTGACTACTGGTGGTATGTTCCTGCTGATGTCCCGTTTTATGCTGTTGTGCCGTCCACTGCCCAGACCTACGTGGAGCGCAACGTGTTCGGGATGAACATCTTAGAGATCCTGATGGACAACGGGAACATCTCGATGGAAGTCGCAGCCATGAAGAACACCACTATCGAAGCAGTGCGTAAGAGCATCGAAGAACGGTTCAAGCCTGCTGTGAAGGATATTTCTGTAAAGGCTAACCGTATGATCACGACCTCCAACAACCTGCAGTGCCATTTCTACCACTACGAGGCCACGGGGAACCATGGGCGCAAAGTCATGCTCAGGACAGTGATCTTTGAGCGGAACGGCAGCGTAGTGAGTTTGAGCTTGTTCCTGGACGCCAGCAAGTACACAGGAGACATCCAGCAGTACTGGCTCCGGCTGGTCAACGATTCTGAATGGGACTAAACTGGTAAAGGAAGGTCACATTGGAGATCTGTGTTGGTGTAGCTAAGGTTGGCAAGTACGGCGTGAGTGTGAGCGGTGATTCGGTGGAGATTGTGGAACGGCCGCGCGGAGGCATCTCCGTGGTGATCGTGGACGGCCAAGGCCACGGCGCTGCGGCCAAGCGGACCAGCCACATGGTGGCGGTGCGTGCATCGTCTCTGATCGGTGACGGCGCGCGGGACGGTGCCGTGATGCGCGCGGTCAGCGACGTGCTGTACGCACAAAGAGACGGCAAGGTCTCATCTACCGTGACTATCCTCAGCGCTGATCTAGAGCACAAGTCGCTGGTGATCTCCCGCAACTCCAACTCTCCGGTCGTCATCGGCCACAGCGACGGCTCCAGCTGCATCGATGCCGAAGTAAACCCCATCGGCGTGCACCGCCTCAACAGGCCGTCGATCTCCCACTGGCCGTTGTTCCCCGGAACCGTGGTAGTGGGCTTCACTGATGGTGTGACGCATGCCGGCCGCTATCACCACAAGAGGTTTGACCTGGCTTTCGTTTATCAACTCTTGGAGGCAGGAGTAGAGGATGTACAGGCGCTGGCCGATACCATCTTGGACCATGCCGTTGCCCTGGATGGAGGCCGCCCTGCAGATGACATGGCCACGGCTGTACTTGCAGTACTGCCGCGAGAACGCGGCTTGGGAATTAGGCGCATGACGGTTCATTACCCATTCTAGCGTTGGTGGTGGGATCCGTGACAGGCGTGGGCCGGAGGAAGGGAAGACCTTTAATCCTGATTGTGGGGGTGTGCGGGTCGGGTAAGACGACGCTGGCAGACGGCCTGCAGAGGCTGGGGTACAATGCCCGCAGCCTGGCCCAGGAGCATTCCGTCAGCCCTCGCCTGTGGCAGCACCGCGCACCGGACTTCCTCATATTCCTTGACTGTCAGCTGGAGACTGTAAGGTTACGCAAGGATAAGGCAGTGAGCTGGGAGCGCTACCGAGAGCAGCAGCAGGTTCTCGGCAACGCCCGGGAAAACGCGGATCTCGTCGTGGTTACGGACTCATTTACACCTGATGAACTGATCGCCTATGTAGAGCGGGCACTCAAGGAACGAGGCATCGGCCCTGCGTAAGAGCAGCAAAAAAACTGGAGGCAGTGCGCCTCCAGTTGTTCATTTTACTCACTCTTCTGCATCGGTTGTGTAGCACTTGCGGTTCAGGACGAAAACGTAAGGATAGTTGCGGTACAGTTGCTGGTAATCCAAGCCGTAACCGACCAGGAACTCATTAGGTACCTTGAACCCGACGTAGTCGACAGGTATCTCTACCCTGCGGTTGTCAGGCTTGTCCAACAAGGTGCAGATCTTCAGCGAGGCTGGATTGCGGCTGAGCAGGTTGTTCAGCAGGTAGCTCAGCGTCAGCCCTGTATCGATAATGTCCTCAACGATGATGATGTGCTTACCTTCAATGCTCTCTTCGAGGTCTTTTGTGATCCGCACAACCCCTGAGGACTGCGTCGAGTCGCCGTAGCTCGACACGGACATGAAGTCATACTTTACCGGCACAGTGATGTGCTTGGCGAGGTCGCAGAGAAACATCAGCCCGCCCTTGAGGATGCACACCAGGGTGATCGTCTTGCCTTCGTAGTCCCTAGAAATCTGTTCGCCCAGTTCTTTGACACGTTTTTGAATCGTTTCCTGATCGATTAAAATGCGGTCAATGACGTCCACAAGGATAACCCCTCTGCGTAGATTTCCCTTCCATGATACTATCAGGTGGGGCAAAAATCAAGTGCAGGAAAACAGCTCCAGCATGTCGAACAAGCCTCATCGTGGAGGTGCTCCATGGTAGGTTCACAGTGGATCGTGCAGCCAAAGGATACTGCCCGGGCGGCGCTGCTTGCCCGGGCTTTAGGCATCTCGCCGCTGCTGGCGCAGCTGTTGATCAACAGGGGGATTGGTGACGAAGCAGCGGCCCGGGCATTCTTGTCTCCAGATTTGTCCTCTCTGGCTGATCCGTTCGCAATGCGTGACATGGGCCGGGCGGTGGAAAGGATCGAACGGGCGCTGCGCCGCGGCGAACCCATAGTCGTGTATGGCGACTATGATGTGGACGGCCAGACCGCCTCCGCGGTGCTGGTGAGCGTTTTCCGCGAGCTGAGCTCCAATCCAGCTGCTGTCTCATTCTACATACCCAACCGCATGGATGAAGGGTACGGCCTCCATGCTGAAGCGCTGTATTCCCTTAAGGACAGGGCCGGGCTGGTGGTGACAGTAGACTGCGGTATTACGTCAGTTGAGGAGGCACGCCTGGCCCGCCAGTGGGGGATCGACCTTATTATCACAGACCATCACCAACCGGGGCCTGAGATTCCTGATGCCCTGGCTGTGCTCAATCCAAAACGCCCCGGCTGTTCCTATCCTGAAAAGCAGTTGGCCGGAGTAGGGATCGCCTTTCGGTTGGCTCAGGCGGTGGGCAAGAGCTGGGGTAGGGACTTCCATGAGTATCTCGATCTGGTTGCCCTGGGGACGGTGGCCGACTTGGTGCCGCTTCTCGGCGAAAACCGCGTCCTCGTCAAGTGCGGCTTGGAACGGATGGCGGCAACATCTCGCTGTGGGCTGCGGGCGCTGATGGAAGTAGCCGCGGTCGATGAAGATGTGAGAGCAAGCGACCTTGGATTTCGCCTCGGGCCAAGGCTCAATGCTGCGGGCCGCCTGAGCGACCCTAGTGTGTCTGTGCAGCTGCTGCTCACCGATGATCCGCGGCTGGCGCGGGAGCTGGCGGCACAGCTGGATGCCGAGAACAGTACCCGTCAAGATATTGAACGACGCATCACTGCGGAAGCATCCGAGCTGATCCTGAAGCAGGGGTTGGACAAGCAGGCTGGTATCGTAGTGGCTGGGGCAGGCTGGCACCCTGGGGTGATCGGGATAGTGGCTTCCCGACTGGTGGAAACCTTTTACCGGCCGACAGTGGTGGTGAGCTTATCCGGTACTGTCGGTACTGGCTCGGCGCGGAGTATACCGGGGTTCGATCTGCATGGAGGCCTGATGAAGTGCAGCCACCTGTTGGAACGCTTTGGCGGCCACACCATGGCGGCAGGCCTGACGGTGCGGGCCGACAGACTAGCGGCGTTCGCAGAGGAGTTTGCGCGGGTCTGCCGTGATTCCCTCAGTCCGGAGCAGCTGCGCCCCCGTCTGCTGATCGACGCGGTGGTGGGGCTGGAAGACGTAACCGAGAATTTGGTGGAGGAGCTCGCTCTGCTGGAACCAACCGGGTTCGGCAATCCTGCACCACTGCTTCAGGTAGGGGGAAGCATTGTGGAGTGGCGGTGCGTGGGCAAGCAGGGCGCGCACCTCAAGTTCACCCTCCGCGATGTGAACCTTCTGGAGCGCGATGCCATTGCCTTTGGCTTTGGAGAGCTGACTCAGGAGCTCCTCAGTTTTCAAGAACATGCGGCGGTGGCTTTCATCCCCACTATTAACGAGTGGAGGGATCAGCGTTCCGTTCAACTCCAGGTGAAGGCTCTGACAGCGGGTTCACAGGGAGAGGATTTGGTTAGCAGAGCCATGGCCGCCTATCCTTTTGCGTTGGATTCCGAGTACTATGTCAGCCCGTTCATCAGGGAAGGATTGACCGGTGCTGAGTTGGGTGGGACGTGCCCGGCGAAACCCCAAGTGCGCATCCGCGATCTGCGCGGGGCGTGGGACAAAGTGCAGGCGCTGCAGGAGCATGCCTCTGAGCAGAGGAAGGTGCTGATTCTGGTAAACACAGCCGCCGAAGCGCTGGATGTCTGCCGGCAGCTCCGAATCCAGTTCCCCGGCCGCAGAGAGAGAATCGGATTTGCTCACGAGCTCCTTACTCCTGCGGATGATGACGAGCTCAGACAGATGGAACTGGACTGGGTGGTGAGTACCGGCCTCTGTTCCCCTCCCGGTGGGCCCTGGGGCTCAGTCTGGCTGTGGCGCCCACCGCTGAGCGAGGATAACTGGTGGGTGTGGTTGCGGCATGCTGCCGATGGAGGAGAGGTGGTCCTGGCTTTTGGACTCAAAGACGTACGTGAGAACGAGCTCAACCTGTGCAAGGTTCTGCCCGACCGGAGCGCTTTGGCCCGCATCTACGCCCTTCTGCGGGGGCGCGCCAATCAGGGGCAACTGAGCCGCAGCACGGCCTGCCTTTCGTTGGAGGATGTCGGCCTGGAACGTGGGCTGTGGTTTGCCGCCCAAGTTTTTGCTGAGCTGGGCCTGTGGGCTCTCGATGGAAACACAATCACCTTCCTGCCGGAACCGGCGAAGAAACTAGACTTGCATGATGCCGTTCTGTATAATAGGGGTATGGATATTCGCAGACAGACTTCATTGTACCTGAGGGAATGTCTAAGAAGGAGATTCGTTGAAGATGGACCTACGAGAGAAAATTAGAGTTATACCTGACTTCCCCAAACCCGGGATCAGTTTCAAAGACATCACCACTCTGCTTCGGGATGGGGAAGCCCTGCAATACTCGATCAAGCGCATGGCGGAGTACTTCCGCGGCAAGGGCATTGAGATGGTAGTTGGCGTGGAGTCCCGCGGCTTTATCTTGGGGGCACCCTTGGCCTACGAAATGGGATTGGGATTTACTCTCATCCGCAAGCCCGGTAAACTGCCCGGTGAAGTGCTCAAGGTCGAATATGCACTGGAGTACGGCACAGACAGTTTGGAGATTCACAAGGACGCTTTTCGGCCGGGCACACGCGTGCTGCTGGTGGACGATCTCTTGGCCACTGGTGGAACCATCCAAGCTGCCATCGAGCTCATCAAGAAGCTGGGCGGCGAGGTGGCCGGGCTGGCCTTCTTGATCGAACTCACATACTTGGGCGGCAGGGAACGCCTCAAGGATTACGATATCCTCACACTTGTGAGCTACACTGAGTAGCGTGTGATTCGGGAAGGTGACACGGTGAATCTTCAGGCTTTGCTGGAGCGCGTAACATCATACTATCCGCAAGCGGATGTGGCTGTAATCGAGAAGGCATACCACTTTTCTCAGCGCGCTCATCAAGGCCAGCTGCGGGAGTCCGGCGAACCCTATTTTCAGCATCCGTTTGAGGTGGCAATGATCCTCGCGGAGCTGGAGTTGGACGTAGAGACGATTGTGGCCGGCCTCCTGCACGACGTCTTGGAAGATACTGATGTGACGCGGGCCGAAATGGAGCGAGAGTTTGGGCCCAGCATCCTTTCTTTGGTCGAAGGCGTCACCAAATTGGAGAAGCTCCCCTTCCGCAACCGGTTTGAGCATCAGGCGGAGAATCTGCGCAAGATGATGCTGGCCATGGCGGAAGACATCCGCGTGATCCTGATCAAACTCGCAGACCGCCTGCACAACATGCGGACACTGCGCTATGTGCCGCTGGAGAAGCAGCGCATTATTGCCCAGGAAACGCTGGACATCTTTGCTCCTCTGGCTCACCGCTTAGGAATCTGGAAGATCAAGTTCGAGATGGAAGACTTGGCATTCCGCCATCTCTATCCGGATGAGTACTACAACCTTGTGAATGCCATCGCCCGCAAGCGGGAAGAGCGAGAGGGCGATCTGCAGGCCGTAATGGACATCATCAAGCGTAAGGTTGATGAGATCGGCATCAAATGTGATATCCAAGGCAGGCCGAAGCATTTCTACAGCATCTACCAGAAGATGGTCCGTCAAAACAAGACTCTGGATGAAATCTACGATCTGATGGCAGTGCGGATCATCGTGGATACGGTGCGGGAGTGCTATGCTGTTCTTGGAGTGATTCACGCAGCGTGGAAACCGATTCCCGGCCGGTTCAAAGATTACATCGCGATGCCAAAGTCCAACATGTACCAATCTCTGCACACTACCATCATCGGCCCCCGGGGCGAGCCCTACGAGATACAGATCCGCACTTGGGAAATGCATCGCATTGCTGAAAAAGGTGTGGCCGCGCACTGGCTGTACAAAGAAGGCCAGACCAAGAACAAAGGTGAACAGGCCAAGGTGCAGTGGTTGCGGGAAGCAGTAGAGTGGCTCCAGGAGATGAAAGATCCCCAGGAGTTCATGGACACGCTCAAGATCGACTTGTTCGAGGACGAGGTGTTCGTGTTTACACCCAAGGGCGACGTGAAATCGCTGCCGGCTGGAGCCACACCGGTGGACTTTGCCTTCGACGTGCACACGGACATCGGCCTAACCTGCGTAGGGGCTAAGGTGAACGGCCGGATCGTGCCTCTGAACTATGTCCTGCGCAATGGCGAGTTTGTGGAGATCCTCACCAGCAAGAACGCCCGTCCCAGCCGTGATTGGCTGAACTTTGTGAAGACGTCCAAGGCCCGCAGCAAGATCCGTGCTTATCTGAAGGAAGAACAGCGGGAGGAGAGCATCCTCCGGGGACGAGAGCTGCTGGAGCGGGAAGCCAAGAAGATGGGGCTTGACCCGAAGGAGATTATGGCACCAGACAAGCTTGACCAATTGGCCAAGAAGTACGGCGTCGGCAACGGGGAAGAGCTGTTGGCCACCATCGGATTCGGGCGAGTAAATGCTCTACAGGTCCTTCAGAAGATCACCGGCAAAGAGGCGCTGCTGGCGAAACAGAAGAAGCAGGAAGCCGCCCGCAGACACCGCAAGGGTGATGCCAAGGGCATTTCCATCAAAGGAGTCGACAATCTTCTGGTTCGCCTGTCCAAGTGCTGCAATCCTGTACCCGGCGATGATATCGTCGGGTACATCACCCGCGGGCGTGGCGTTTCCATTCATCGCACTGACTGTCCTAATATAGCTACCCTCAGTCATGATTCTGCCCGGCAGATCGAGGTGTCATGGAACACCGCCGAACTGGACTCGTATCCGGTGGAGATTGAGATTGAGGCGGTTGACCGGCCCAATCTGCTGGCCAACATCATGAACAACATCGCCGAAAGCAAGACGAACATTGAGGCGGTCAATGCCCGCACGACGAAAGAAGAAGCCGCTTCCATCCAGCTGGTTGTAGATATCCACGATGTGACTCACCTCAACAACGTGATGAACAAGCTGCGGCAGGTAGAAGGTGTGATCAGCGTGCGGAGAGCGACCCCCACGTGAACTAGAGGTGTATCGGGTGAGAGCAGTCATTCAGCGGGTTTCTCAGGCATCAGTAGCGGTCGGCGGTGAGACTGCAGGCAAGATCGGTATGGGGCTTCTGGTGCTGCTGGGAGTGGGAAGTGAAGACAGTGAAGCTGATGCCGCTTATCTGGCGGACAAAGTTGCAAATCTGCGCATCTTTGCCGACGGGGAAGGAAAGCTCAACCTCAGCGTCAAGGATGTGCAGGGCGAAATCCTGGCAGTGTCACAGTTCACCCTGTACGGGGACTGCCGGCGGGGTAGGCGGCCCAGTTTCAGCAGTGCAGCGCCCCCGGACAAGGCACGGGGCCTTTACCAAAGCTTTGTGGTACGGCTGCGTGAGCAGGGCCTTGAGGTTCAGACTGGTGTGTTCCAGGCACATATGGACGTCAGCCTGGTGAACGACGGCCCCGTGACGCTCATTATGAGTTCCCAAGGAGAGTTCTGATGATAATTACGCGCTTTGTCACAAACGAACTGGCTGCCAACTGCTACGTTGTACACTCTGGCCGTGAGGCCATTATTGTTGATCCGGGCAGTGAAGCGCCAGAAGTGCTGGAATACCTGCGAGCCCACCAGCTTACCGTCATTGCTCTGGTTAACACCCACGGCCATGCCGACCACATTGGCGGCAACCACTGGTTTTCTCAGCAGACGGGTGCTCCGGTGTGGATTCACCGCCTGGATGCCCCGTACCTGGCAGATAAGGCGTTGAACCTCGCTCACCTGGTGGGGATGGACTTGCAACCTGTGGAACCGGGCCGTCTGCTGGAAGATGGGGATGAGATCGTGCTGGACGGCAGTGTCCTTACAGTCCTGCACACGCCAGGCCACACGCCGGGCGGGATCAGCATCTACTGGCAGGGGCACGTCATTACGGGGGATACGCTGTTCCGAGAGAGTGTGGGCCGTACCGATCTTCCTGGGGGCAACGGAAAAACCCTGCTTGAAAGCTTGGTCCGCCTGGGGCGGCTGCCGTTGGATACGGTGGTTCATCCGGGGCACGGAGAAAGCACCACCGTGGAGCACGAGATTCGCGAGAATCCGTTCCTGTGAGTACTGCTTGGGAGGAAGTGTTGCCCATACCGATTCCGATTCGTTTTGATGAAATCTGGTTTCAGATCGATGCCCCCGCAGAGCTGTACCCATCGGTGGAGGCGGCGGTGAGGACGATTCTGCCCAACGCTCGCTTCGGCCCGGGCAGAGTGCTGAGGATAAGGGCAGCAGGCGGTTTCGGCCGGCCCATTCAGTGTAGAGTGGCACTGGAGGGCGGGCAGAGCTGGGAGCTGGAGGACAGCGAAATCCTCAGCCCTATCTACAGGCCAGCCGACGTCGCGCAGCGCATCAAGGAGCGTGCTCGACTGGGTGTTCTGCAGGTGATCAGTGCCGCCTATGACATCCCCCTCAGCCCGTGGGGGATTCTCACTGGTGTGCGGCCTACGAAACTTGTGCACAATCTCCTGGATCGGGGTTTTTCCCTCGCGGAAGTGAAGACTCAGCTTCGCGACGTCTACGGTGTTGCACAGGAAAGGGCAGATCTGGTGGTGCGCATTGCCCAGGGGCAGCGACAGTTTTTTCATCACAGCCCGAATCAGCCTGTGGGTGTATATGTGGGGATCCCTTTCTGCCCGACTCGCTGTTCCTACTGTTCCTTTGCCGCGTACCCCGTGACTACCCACGGCCACTTGATGGCCCAGTTTCACGAAGCGCTGTGCGCTGAGATCGAAGCGGTGGGGCGCCTGCTCAAAAGGCTGGGAGTGGCCGTAGAGAGCGTGTACATTGGCGGCGGTACCCCCACGACTTATCAAAGCCGGGATCTGCGGGCTCTGCTTGAGCTTGTGCGCAGATGGTTTGTTTCGGAGAGCACGGTGGAGTTTACCGTGGAAGCCGGCCGGCCGGAGACCATTCTTCCTGAAACGTGCCAGATTATGGCCGAGGCGGGGGTGAAGCGGGTCAGCGTCAACCCCCAGACCATGCACGATGCGACTCTGGAGCGAGTGGGACGTGCCCACACCGCTGCCGACACGCGTCGAGCCGTGGAGTTGGTGCGCCAGGCGGGGATCCCGATTGTGAATATGGACATCATCCTCGGGCTGCCCAGGGAAGGGCTGAGCCACGTAGAAGCAACGCTTGATGCCATCGGCGGGCTCGCGCCCGAGAACCTCACGGTGCACAGCTTGGCCATGAAGCGGGCATCGGCCCTGCGGCGAAGTATCAAAGAGTCAGCAATCGCCCAGGAGCAGGGGGAGGCAATGGCCGCAGCGGCACTGAAGCGAGCCACAGCCTGGGGCCTCAGTCCGTACTATCTGTACCGTCAGCGCTTTATCCTCAGTGATCTGGAAAACATCGGCTTTGCGCGTCCGCATACAGAGTCCATTTACAATGTCCAGATGATGGAAGAACGGCAGACGATCATCGCGCTGGGAGGGGGAGGCATCACCAAGCTGGTCTCGCCGGACTTGAGCTTGGTACGCCTCGCCAACCCCAAGTGCCCGGCCACGTATGCCCAGCGGCTCCGGACTGGGCTGCCGGCTAAATTGTGGCAAATCCACGAACACTTCGCAGTTTGACAAGGCTGGTTTTCTTACAGTACAATAAGCATGTCTATTTTGTGAAGTTGGAAGGGACTGGTTAAGAATGTTTACTAGCAAGATGCGCAAGCAGACAAAGACCATCATTATCATTGTCTGTGTCGCGATCGTCGCTGGGCTCCTGTACACAGGCGGCGTGGCACTGTTTGGCGGCGGTGCTCAGCAGGGGGCGTTGGCCGCAGCAGCGAAAGTGAACGGCAGGACTATTACGTATTATGAACTGGAGCAGGCATTCTTCTCCGAGCTGCAGCAGATCGCCCAGCAGAAAGGCACTATCTCAGGGCTCGACTATGAGATCGCCCGCTACCGGGCATTGGACGCCCTGATCGGCCGCGACCTGATTATGCAGGAGATCCAGAAGAGGAAGATTACCGTCCCTGATAAAGATATTAACGCTGAGTACCAAGAACTCATCGGCTTGTTTGAGAGCAAAGAGGAGTTTGACAAGCAGATTGCTGCCTTGGGGTGGACAGAAGCCACGCTCAGAAGCGCTATTGCCAATCAGCTCAAAGTGCAGAAGCTGCAGGAGCAGATTGCAGGCGACGTGGCTGTCTCTGAGGATGAAATCAAGGCCGTCTACGAGCAGGTGAAGGCGAGCCACATTCTGATCCGCCCGGCTGGCGACGGGGAGGAGGCCTGGGATGAGGCCCTTGCAGAAGCGGAAGCGATCCGGGCCGACCTCACACCGGAGAACTTCGCTGAGATGGCTGAACGCTACTCTGCTGACGGCAGCGCCGCCAACGGTGGCGACCTGGGCTTCTTCGGCCGCGGCATGATGATACCGGAGTTCGAAGAAGCTGCGTTTGCCCTGCAGGTAAATGAGATCAGTCAACCAGTCCGTTCCCAGTACGGGTACCACATTATTATGGTTACTGACCGGAAAGATGCTTCTGGTGAGGAGTTCGAAGCTGTCCGGGCCGATCTAGAAGCGCAGTTGCGGGCACAGCGTGTTCAGGAGAGATTCAGCGAGTGGTACACCCAAGCGCGCGAGGCCGCTGATGTGGAGGTAATCGACCTGCCGCTCCGGGCGTTCCAGCACAGGCTCAACGGAGAATGGGAGGAAGCGGCGAAGTACTACAAGCTGGCCCTGGAAGAGACGCCTGATGACGGCTACCTCCTGGCCTCGCTGGGTGATGTTTACCACGAAATGGGCAATCTTGATGATGCCGTCTCCTATTACGAGCAGGCCGTGGAGAAGATCACAGGTGATGTAGCTCTGTATGTTGACTTGGGACTCCTGTACCGCGAGGCAGAACGCATGGACGATGCCGCTGCCACACTGGTGAAGGCAGCCGAACTCTCGCCAAACGATATTTACACTCTGCTCGTGCTCTACAACTATCTGGCGGATATGGACAGGTCTGATGAAGCAGGTGTAGTCGCCGAGCTGATCCGCCAGTATCAAGAGCGGTGGCAGCAACAGCAGCAGGCAGAGCAGACAGAAGATGGGGAAGCAGAGGCGGCCGAAGTTACGGAAGGCCTGGTGGAAGCGGAACTGGAAGTGCAGGAGGAACAACAAGCCGCTGAGAGTGAAAACTGAGAACAAGTGCGAGTGATGCAGCCCATCACTCGCTTTTCTTACAGAAAGGAAGAAATGCGTATGGCTCTGACAACCAGCCCCAGGGGTACAGCCGACATCTACGGTGAGAATCTGCTGGCGTGGCTGAAACTGGAGAGGCTGATCCGGGAAATCTGCCGTTCGTTTGGGTATCAAGAGGTGAGAACGCCTCTGTTCGAACACACAGAGCTGTTCCAGCGGGGCATCGGCGAAGCCACGGACATAGTGGAGAAAGAGATGTACACGTTCACTGATAGAGGTGGGCGCAGCATCACTCTGCGCCCGGAAGGAACGGCTCCGGTGGTGCGGGCGTTCCTTGAGCACAAAATGGACCAAGGGCCGCTGCCCGCCAAGCTGTTCTACCTGGGGCCCATGTTCCGCTATGAGCGGCCGCAAGCAGGGCGTTACCGCCAGTTTCATCAGTTCGGCCTGGAGGTGCTGGGCTCAGCGGACCCTCTGCTGGACGTAGAGACCATCGTGCTTCCGCTGGAGCTGTACAAAAGGTGCGGCCTGAAGGGCTTCGTGGTGGAGTTGAACAGCATCGGCTGCCCCAGCTGCCGGCCGCATTATCGAGAGCAGCTGAAGGAGTATGTGCGCCCGCATCTGGGCCAGATGTGCCCCAGCTGCCAATCACGGTTTGATCGCAACCCCTTGCGGCTCTTGGACTGCAAGAACGAGGCCTGCCGCAAGGTACTGGCGGACGCGCCGGTGATCACGGAGTATCTGTGCGAGGAGTGTGCCGAGCATTTCACACAAGTGAAGTCGTACTTGGGCCTGCTTGGTGTCGATTATGTACTTAACCCCAAACTGGTGCGGGGATTTGATTATTATACCAGGACCGTCTTTGAAGTCACCTACGCCGGGCTGGGTGCCCAGAACGCCATCGGTGCCGGCGGGAGGTACGACGGGTTGGTAGAGGAAGTGGGCGGGAACCCCACGCCAGCTGTAGGGTTTGCCGTTGGTGTGGAGCGTTTGCTGTTGGCGCTTGCGGACGAGGGGGCCTTCGCTGCTGAGCAGCCGCGTCCCGATGCCTTCATCGTCCAATTTGGCGGTGAGACCAAGATCAAGGCAGCCCAGCTCCTGTATGATCTCCGCCGTGCCGGCTTGCACGCGGAGATGGATCACCTGGGCCGTAGCGTCCGGGCGCAGATGAAGGCAGCGGACCGCCTTGGTGCTCGCTGGGTGCTGATTCTGGGAGAGGATGAGCTTGCCGCGGGCAAGGTTAAGATGAGGAACATGGATCGAGGTACAGAAGAGCTGGTAGATCTGACACAAGTGAAACAGCACATCTCAGTTCGGGAGGAGTAACTATGTCGTGGCGGAGAACGCACTTCTGCGGTGCGGTAACTGAGGAACTAGTGGGACAGGAAGTCACTTTGAACGGGTGGGTAAACCGGCGCCGGGATCTCGGCGGCATGATTTTCGTCGACCTGCGGGACCGGTACGGGCTGGTCCAGATCGTCTTTGACCCAAGCAGTGTCACGGATGAAGTGTTTTCCCGGGCAGAACAGCTCCGGGGTGAGTACGTGGTGTCAGTGCGCGGCGTAGTGGCACGGCGCCCAGAGGGCCAGGAGAACCTCAATCTAGCCACGGGCAGGGTGGAAGTGCAGGCTCGTGATCTGACTATCCTCTCGCCTGCGAAGACTCCTCCCTTTGAAGTGGACAGAGCAGATACTGTGGACGAAAGCCTGCGCCTGAAGTACCGTTATCTGCACTTGCGGAGTAAGGAACTGCAGGAAGCGATCATACTGCGGCACCGAGTGATGCAGGAGGTCCGCAGTTTCCTCAACCAACATCATTTTCTCGAAATTGAGACACCTTTCCTGATCCGGTCGACGCCTGAGGGGGCGCGAGACTTCATCGTGCCCAGCCGTGTGCACCCGGGGGAGTTCTACGCCCTTCCTCAGTCACCGCAGATGTTCAAGCAGCTTCTCATGATCAGCGGTTTTGATCGGTACTATCAGCTGGCGCGCTGCTTCCGCGATGAAGACCTGCGGGCCGACCGCCAGCCGGAGTTTACGCAGATCGACGTGGAGATGTCCTTCGTGGAGCGCGAGGACGTGATGAGCCTCATGGAGGCGATGATTCTCCACATTATAGAAAAAATAAAGGGTATAACTATAACAGGCCCCCTGCCGCGCATGCCTTACGAGGAAGCGATTCGCCGTTTCGGCTCCGACAAGCCCGATACGCGGTTCGGCTTGGAGTTGGTGGATCTGACAGATCTGCTTCTCAACAGCAGCTTCCGCGTCTTTGCCGGCACTATAGCCCAAGGGGGGGCTGTGCGTGGGTTGAACGCCAAGAACTGCGGCCAGTTCTCACGGCGGGAGATCGATCAGCTGGCCGAAAAGGCGGAACAGTGGGGAGCAAAGGGCCTAATCTGGATGGTGGTAGAAGAAGGCCAAGTGCGCTCGCCCATTGCGAAGTTCCTCACCGAGGACGAACTGCAGGCGATCACAAAGCGGCTGCAGGCAGAACCTGGCGACCTGCTGTTGATCGTGGCTGATGAGTACAAGCTGGCTAGTGAGGTCCTGGGCCGCATCAGGCTCCTCCTGGGAGAACGGTTGGGGCTGATCGACGGCAAGCGCATTGACCTGCTCTGGGTCGTTGACTGGCCCCTGTTGGAGTACGATGCCGAGGCCGGGCGCTACACAGCCGCACACCATCCGTTTACGGCACCGTTGGACGAAGACCTGCACTTGCTGGAGTCGGAGCCGGGCAAGGTGCGGGCGAAGGCTTACGACCTGGTGATGAACGGCGTTGAGATCGGCGGCGGGAGCATCCGGATTTCCAACCGGGAGACACAAGAGAAGATGTTCAGAGCCCTGGGCATGTCCATGGAAGAGGCAGCTGAACAGTTCGGTTTCTTCATGGAAGCCTTTGAGTATGGAGCACCACCCCACGGTGGAATCGCTTTCGGGTTCGACCGCTTGGTGATGCTCCTAGCAGGAAGAGACTCGATTCGGGACGTTATTGCCTTCCCGAAGACGGTGAGCGCCCGCGACCTGATGATCGACGCCCCAGCACCGGTCAGTGAAGAGCAGCTGCGAGAGCTCAAGCTTAAGATGCAATATTAAGGGTTTTGGCTAGATCATGGACAATGTTGGCGCCTCGTGAGATCAATACGCCGGTGATGAGGTAGTCGACGTAGTCAAACTGGATCGGGATCTCCAGCGCATGGAGCACTCCGGTGCGGGTCATGAAGGCCACCAGTATGCCGAGGACGCCCGCGACGATAGTGATATGGCGTTTTTCGAGGTTGGGGACTACACTTTTCACTGCATTGGTGAGTACTTCCACCAAGAAGGCAATGGCAGTGACCTTGGCGAGTACAACATCCATTTGCAACCCTCCCACGTTTTTGTCCTATACCTATGCCTGGATAGCACTCCGCAGAACAGCAAAGAATGGCATGGGGAGCGGGTTGAACCGAACTAAACTGTGTGGTATGATTTACGTAGCAAGACAGACGGAAACCCTGCCGTGTTCGTGGTCAAGCTGGCTTTGTTATGAGCCAACACCAACAACAAGGGATCCTGATCTCTGGCTGTGGCGGCCACGCCTCCACGCGAGGAAGGTCAAAGCAGTCAGGAGGGAACCCACCTGCGAGAGCAGGTTCATTCAAGTCAGGATCAGCGACACGGCGGGGACACGGTTCCGCCCCATGACAGAGTGGGGCGGTTTTTCGTATGGAGGGAAATCGGTGGAACGGTTTGCCAGGACAAAACTGATTATTGGCGAAACTGGACTACAGAAGTTGAGCCGGGCGAAAGTCGCGGTGTTTGGGATAGGCGGAGTGGGAGGGGCTGCCTGCGAGGCCCTCGCCCGCAGCGGTATCGGCACTCTCGTGCTGGTCGATCATGATGTGGTGGACATCACCAACATCAACCGCCAGATCGTGGCACTGGGTTCAACTCTAGGCCGGCCGAAGGTCGAGGTGATGGCTGAGCGTGTCCGCGACATCAACCCTGACTGCCGTGTCATTGCATACCGTGAGTTTTACGATGAGAGGCGCAGTGATGAGCTTCTCCCCTGCGATCTCGACTATGTGGTGGATGCCATCGACAGCGTGCCGAGCAAGGTCAGCCTGATCGCTCAATGCAGAAAGAGGGGCATTAGCGTTGTGTCAGCCATGGGTGCGGGCAACAAACTGGACCCAACCCAGCTTCAGGTAACAGATATTTCTCAGACCCACACCTGCCCCCTGGCCAAGGCTGTCCGCCTCGGCCTGCGCAAGCTGGGTGTCAGAGAGGGTGTGCCCGTCGTGTTCTCTACCGAGCGGCCGCGGCGCCTCGTTCCTGGTAGAACTCCAGGCAGTATAGCCTTCGTTCCCCCCGTAGTGGGGATGATCATGGCCAGCATAGTGGTGCGAGATCTCTTACAGGAGAGTGATAGCGGTGGATCTCTTCCAGCAGATGGATGACAAAGGGCTTGCACCTCTAGCGGTGCGTGTGCGCCCGAAGACTCTGGCCGAGTTCGTCGGCCAGGAACACATTCTGGGGGAAGGCAGCCTTTTGCGGCGAGCGATAGAGGGGGACTATCTTCGTTCGGTCATATTATATGGGCCTCCTGGGGTGGGCAAGACGACCTTGGCTTATGTGATGTCGCAGACAGCGAAGGGTGAGTTTGTCACAGTCAGTGCCACTTCCACCGGTGTTTCCGAGCTGAAGGAGATTATCGCCAAGGCTAAGGAAAAGAGGGCTTTCTACGGCACGCGCACGACTCTGTTTATCGATGAGATCCAGCGCCTGAACAAGGGACAGCAGGATGTGCTGCTGCCCGCGGTGGAGGACGGTGTAGTCGTTCTAATAGGAGCGACCACCGAGAATCCTTTCTTTGAAGTGAACCCGGCTCTGCTCAGCAGATCGCAGATCTACCAGCTGAAGCCCCTCTCCCCCGATAATCTCCGCACGCTGGTGGAACGTGCCCTCAGTGCGGAAGAAGGATTGGCCAATCTGCATGTTGAGATTGCCGAAGATGCCCTCGCACATCTGATCGAAGTGGCTGGGGGCGATGCCCGTGTGCTCCTGAATACATTGGAGTTCGCCGCAATGACTACTCCACCGGGGGTGGACGGGGTGCGCCGCCTGACTCTGCCGGTCATCGAGGAAGCTGCCCAGGCGCCGCGCATCAACTACGACAAGAGCGGAGATAACCACTATGATGTGGTGTCGGCGTTTATCAAGTCCATGCGAGGCAGCGACCCCGATGCAGCCCTGTACTGGTTTGCCCGTATGCTCTACGCCAACGAGGATCCGCGCTTTATCGTGAGGCGGATTATTGTTCACGCCTCTGAAGACGTGGGCATGGCCGACCCTACCGCCATGCTCATCGCTCATGCCGCCGCCAATGCCCTAGAGTGGCTGGGTATGCCGGAAGCACGCATTCCCATCGCTCAGGCCATCATCTACATCGCCACCGCGCCTAAGAGTAACTCCGTGGTTGCCGCCATCGACAGTGCACTCGAAGCTGTTGCCCAAAGCGGTGCAGCTCAAGTGCCTAAGCACCTCCGCGATGCCAGTTACAAGGGGGCGGCTCGGCTCGGGCACGGCGTGGGCTATCTCTACCCCCACGATTGCCCTTATCATTACGTGAAACAACAGTACTTGCCTGATGCCCTGGCTGGCGCCAAGTTCTACAAGCCCTCTGACCAAGGGCGGGAGAAACTGGTGCAGGAGCGGCTGGAGTGGTTCGAGAAGCACGGCGGCCGCTCAAAATAGTCGACTGGCGTGGTTTGTGTCCCTTGACACAAACTTGTCGGCGTGGTAGTATAATTACGGTAATTCCCATAGACTTAGTCGGAATTAGGAGGAGGCGGTGGCGTGCGCATATCAACTCGCGGTGAGTACGGCGTTAGAGCCATGTTTCACCTCACACTCCACTACGGTAAAGGGCCGATTCCTGTCCGGACGATTGCAGAAGGGCAGGGAATTCCCGAGTATTACTTAGAACAGCTTATAGGCGCGCTTCGCAGAGCTGGCCTCGTGACCAGTGTCAGGGGCGCCCAAGGGGGCTACACGCTCTCGCGTCCTCCAGAGAGGATTACGGTGGGGGATGTCCTGCGTGTCCTTGAAGGGCCGCTCACCCCCATCGAATGCTTGGAACGGAAACAGACAGAACCAGATTGCGGTGTCTTGGGCCCCTGCGCCATGCGCCGGATGTGGCAGCGTCTGAAAGACAGTATTGAGCATGTCCTAGATACTACCACTCTCGCGTCCTTGGTGCAGGAGTCACTGTTCTGCGAGGAGGAAAGCCACTGATGCAGCGGATCTACATGGATTATGCAGCAACCACACCTGTCCGGCCGGAAGTGTTGGAGGCAATGATGCCCTATTTCAGCGCTGAGTTCGGCAATGCTTCCGGGGTATACAGCTGGTCGAGGACAGCCCACCAGGCTCTAGACCAGGCTCGGGACACGGTGGCGCAGATTCTCGGTGCCCAAGCGGAGGAGATCGTGTTCACCGGCGGTGGTTCCGAGTCAGATAACCTTGCGGTAAAGGGAGCAGCCCTGGCCTACCGTGAGCGCGGCAGGCACATTATCACCAGTTCCGTTGAACACCACGCGGTGCTTGAAGCCTGCCACTGGTTGGAGAGCCAGGGGTTTGAGGTGACTTACCTGCCTGTCGATGGGGACGGGCTGGTGGATCCGCAGGCTGTGAAGGATGCTCTACGCCCAGATACCATCCTCGTTTCCATCATGCACGCGAACAACGAGGTGGGGACAGTACAGCCTATCGCCGAGATCGGCGAGATCCTCCGCGACAGCAAGGCTGTGTTCCACACCGATGCCGTGCAGACTGCAGGAGTGCTGGACATTAACGTGGACCGCCTGCATGTGGACCTGTTGAGCCTGTCCGCTCACAAGTTCTACGGGCCCAAGGGTGTAGGGGTGCTGTATGTCCGCAAAGGGACCAAGCTGACGCCCCTGATTCACGGCGGCGGCCATGAGCGGCGGCGTCGGGCAGGCACCGAAAACGTCCCGGGGATCGTTGGCTTGGCGAAGGCTTTGGAACTGAGCCAGCAGGAGCGAGAAACGGAGAACGCAAGGCTGCAGGCTTTGCGGGATAAACTGATCGCCGGGCTCGGCGCCATCCCGCATACCCGGGTTAACGGCAGCCGCACTCACCGCCTGCCCAACAACGTGAACGTGTGTTTCGAGTTCATAGAAGGTGAATCACTTCTTCTCACCTTGGATATGCGGGGAGTCGCTGCCTCCAGTGGTTCGGCCTGTACTTCCGGTTCCCTGGAGCCGTCGCATGTCCTGCTTGCCATGGGGATTCCTCATGAGATAGCCCACGGGTCACTGCGCCTTACCCTCGGGTGCGGGACTACCGAGGCTGATGTGGACTATGTCCTGCAGGAAGTCCCTGCTATAGTGGAGCGTTTGCGGGCCATGTCGCCCTTATACCGTGGATAGGAGGACGTGCTTGCCATGTATTCTGCCAAAGTAATGGAGCATTTTCAGAACCCTCGCAATGTGGGGGAGATCCCCGATGCCAGCGGAGTGGGCGAAGTGGGGAACCCCCGCTGCGGTGATATCATGAAGCTCTGGATCAAAGTAGAGAACAACATTATCACCGACATTAAGTTTAAGACCTTTGGCTGCGGTGCAGCCATTGCCACATCGAGCATGGTGACCGAGATGGCGATGGGGAAATCGCTGGAGGAAGCGGAGCAGATCACCAACAAGGCTGTAGCGGAAGCGCTGGACGGGCTGCCGCCTGTGAAGATGCACTGCTCCAATCTTGCGGCGGAGGCACTGCACGCTGCCATCGAAGACTACCGCAGAAAGAATGGCTAAATTAGTCCGCGATCCCAGCGGGGTCGCGGTGTTTTTTTGCCGGCGCGGGGTAACCTACTAGCAAGAACAGCTGGTGAGGTGATCTTATGTCCAATACACGCAGTGTGTTCCTGGCCGGCATGATCGGGATGATCGTGGGGCTGTACGTGGGGATCAGCATGCAGAACACTGCCGCTTCCCGCCAGATCCGCATGACCGGCCAGAACCTGTGGCGGCGTGCTCGCGGCCTTGTCCAGAGCGGAGTTAATTCGTGGATGGACTAAGGAGCTTCCTTGAGACGCAGTCTGTCGCTGCTGGCGGGGCTGGCGGCTGCGGCGTATTTTGCAGTCAGGCTCAAAGCCGTCCTTACCCCCTTCGTCGGCGGCGCTGTCATTGCATACCTGATCTATCCCCTCGTTAACGCCTTCGAGCAGCGGGCAGTGCCGCGCCCTGCGGCCATCCTGCTCGTGTACGCTCTGATCGGCACCATGCTTGGAGTACTGCTGTGGGTGATGCTGCCCCAACTGGTCCGGGAGATTGAAGAAATTATTGCCATGATCCCTTCGCAAACAGACAAGTTGGAAGGGTTGGGGCAGGGAGCCATCGCTCACCTGCAGCGTTTGGCTTTGCCTCGAGCCGCCGAGGAGATTACGCGCGCGTTCGTTGAGCGTTCGCAGCGGCTGCTGGAAGACCTGGCGGCACAGCTGGCTCAGGGGCTGTTGGGCTTGGTGTCCCATATAGCTGGCTTCTTGCTCGCGCCTGTGCTGGCCTTCTATATGCTGCGCGATCACGAAGAAATGAAGGAGCGGTTTTTCCTTTACGTCCCGCTGGAGTACCGCACCCCAGTGCGGCAGATCCTGCGCGAGGTTAACCGCGCTCTCAACGGTTTTTTTCGCGGCCAGCTCCTTATTTCCGGGATTGTGGGGTTTCTGATCTACATCGGGCTCAGCATCCTCAAGGTTCGCTATGCTTTGTTTATCGGCTTCATAGCGGGCCTGTTTGACATCATCCCATACTTCGGGCCCATCATCGGCTTCGTCCCTGCGGCTGCATTTGCCCTGCTCCGTTCGCCTATCACGGTGTTGTGGGTGCTCGTTGTTTTCGTCCTCGCCAATCAACTGGAGAGCACTGTGATTGCCCCCAAGATCATCGGCGACAGAGTTGGCCTCAACCCGCTCGCTGTAATTCTGGCCGTGCTCGCCGGGGGCGAGCTCCTGGGGCTGACCGGCATGCTCATTGCTGTCCCTGTTGCCTCCATCATCCGCGTGATCCTTCAGTATATCCTCACTGTAAAACGCACACCGAGCTAAACTCCCCCCTGGCTGTTGACAACTTTCAACCCATTCGATAAGATCAAAAAACGAGGGTGAAAAAGGTTCTAGAATAGGAGGGAACCGCTGTCAGCGGCCGTTATGAAATATCGCACAGCAAATGAAATCCGTGAATTGTACCTCAACTTCTTCCGAGACAAGCAGCACCAGATCTTACCCAGCGCATCGCTTATTCCCCACGGTGATCCAACCCTGCTCCTTACTGTCGCAGGGATGGTGCCGTTTAAGCGCTATTTTCTGGGCCTTGAAAAGCCAGAGTCTACCAGGGTGACCACCTGTCAGCGCTGCATCCGCACAGCCGACATTGAGAACGTGGGCCAAACGGACCGGCACGCCACGTTCTTTGAGATGTTGGGGAACTTCTCTTTTGGTGACTATTTCAAGGCTGAAGTGATCCCGTGGGCGTGGGAGTTGGTCACCGAATACCTGGGTTTCCCCAAGGAAAGACTGTGGGTCAGCGTGTTTGAGGAAGATGACGAGGCCTTCGACATTTGGAACAAGGTAGTAGGAGTACCTGCCGAGAGGATCGTGCGCCTCGGTAAGAAGGACAACTTCTGGGAAACTGGGCACGGCCCGTGCGGGCCCTGTTCCGAAATTTACCTCGATCGAGGCCCAGAGTACGGCTGTGGAAGCCCAGACTGCAAGCCCGGCTGCGACTGCGAACGTTACTTGGAGTTCTGGAATCTGGTCTTTATCCAGTTCCACCAAGAAGGCGACAAGTATATCCCTCTGGAAAAGCGCAGTATCGATACGGGCATGGGCCTGGAGCGTGTGGCGGCGCTTCTGCAGGGGAAGGCAAGTATTTTTGAGATTGACAGCATGCGGCCGATTGTGGACGGCATCGGCTCCCTGGCTCACACGGCCTACGGCAGCGATCCCAAGATGGACGTTTCGCTGCGGGTTATTGCCGATCACCTGCGCGCCATTACCTTCCTGGTGATGGACGGAGTACTGCCGAGCAACGAAGGGCGCGGCTACGTGCTGCGGCGGCTGATCCGCAGGGCGGTACGGCACGGGCGGCTTCTGGGGATTGATGGTATCTTTTTACATGAGGGCGTGGATTTGGTCGCGCAGCAGATGCGGCGAGCCTATCCTGAACTGGACGGCCGGTTGGAGTATATCAAACGGGTGGTGGGCCTTGAAGAAGAGCGTTTCAACCAGACGCTTGACCAAGGCATGCATCTCATCCGTGAGCTGATGGAGGAAGCAGCTGCTGTCGGCAGCACAGTGATCAGCGGCAAGTCGGTGTTCCATCTGTACGACACTTTCGGGTTCCCCCTGGAATTGACAAAGGAGATCCTGGCCGAAAAGGGGCTGACGGTCGACGAAGGTGAGTTCAGGGACGCCATGGAAGCGCAGCGCCAGAGGGCGCGGGCGGCTCGCGGTGAGCAGGGGTACCTGGACAAGAGTCTGGAGGTCTTCAACGATATCGCCGGTACGCTGGAAGTCCGCTTCACCGGATATGAAACCACGGCCGATCAGGGCCGGATTGCGGCCATCATCAAAGACAACTCTCTGGTGGATCAGGCTTCTGCCGGCGAAACCATCAGTGTGATCTTGGACGTGACCCCGTTCTACGCCGAAAAAGGCGGCCAGGTGGCGGACACAGGCTGGATCACCGCCGCATCCGGCAAGATGCAGGTGGAAGATGTGCGCATGCCTGTGGAAGACCTGATCGTGCACAAAGGCCGAATTGCCGACGGCGTGCTCAAGGTCAATGACGAGGTGCAGGCTGTGGTGGACGCAGAGGCTCGGGCCAGCACTGCGCGGCATCACACTGCCACTCACCTACTGCACAAGGCGCTGAAAGACGTCTTGGGCGATCATGTCAACCAGGCTGGTTCCTATGTGGGCCCAGACCGGCTGCGGTTTGACTTTACTCATTTTGAAGGCATGGGCCAGGACGCCCTGCGGGAAGTGGAAGACCGCGTGAACGCGGCGATCTTGGCGGATTATCCGGTAGAGGCGGCTCTGAAGTCTCTAGACGAAGCCAAGGCGGAAGGCGCTGTTGCTCTGTTTGGTGAGAAGTATGGCTCCACTGTGCGGGTAATCCGTGTAGGCGACTACTCCATGGAACTCTGCGGCGGCACTCATGTTCGTTCAACGGGAGAAATCGGGATGTTCCGCATCCTGTCAGAGGGCAGTGTCGCTGCCGGTGTCCGCCGTATAGAAGCCGTGGCGGGAATGCGGGCGCTGGACTACTCTCGCAGTCAAGAAGAGCTGCTGCGCGATATAGCAGGCATAGTCGGCACTGCCAATCTGGAAGAACTGCCGCAGCACGTCAGCCGGCTCGCTGAACACGCCCGCAGCCTGGAGAAGCAGCTTAACCAGCTGAAAGGGCAGGCTATTGGCGCTTTGGCGGCAGAACTTGTGGCCAAAGCGGAGGAGATTGCAGGAGTTGCGGTACTCGTGGAGGAAGTATCCAATGTAAGTGCGGAGGAGCTGCGCGAGCTTGGTGACAGGCTGCGTGACAAGTTAGGCAGTGCGGCAGTCGTGTTGGGGACCAGGACAGAAGGCAAAGTACTGCTGCTGGCGATGGTCAGCAAGGCGCTCGCCGATCGAGGCCTCCACGCGGGCAAAGTGGTGCAGGTGGCTGCCAAAGTGTGCGGCGGCGGTGGCGGCGGCCGGCCCGATATGGCGCAGGCTGGAGGCAGAGTGCCGGAGAAGCTTCCAGAAGCTCTCCAAGAGGCCAAGAAGGCCCTAGTTGCTCAGATAAAGGGAATGTAGGAGCACCTGGCGAAGACGATCGGCGGGAATAAAGCAATGGGGGGTTTGCCATGACAGAGCAGCATGAAAAGACGGCGCTGTTCCGTTCGGCCCAGTTTGAACAGGGCCGTTCTGTCCACGAAGTGCTCCGCGAGGTATACGACGCGCTCCATGAAAAAGGCTACAACCCTGTGGGGCAGATCGTCGGCTATCTGATGTCTGGGGATCCCACCTTTATCACGAGTCACAGGAATGCTCGTACTTTGATTACCTCCATTGACCGAGACGTCATTCTTGAGGAGCTGATCACAGTTTACTTGCAGAGTTAAGCAGCCAAAAAAAGGATCACTGCCGTGGTCCTTTTTTGTCTGAAAGACAATTATGCAGCGGAGAAGGGGAGAAAAGTATTAATGATAGGTATCAGTTCAGACAGTACCTGTGACCTTTCTGCGGAGCTCGTCGCCAGGTTTGGGATTCATACTATACCTCTAAGTATTGTAGTGGGCGACAGAGTCTACAAAGATGGGCGGGACATAACTCCGGAGGGGCTGTTCAGCTTCGTTGATGCCGGGGAGAACTGCAGGACGGCCGCGGTGAACGTCTTTGAATACATAGAGTACTTCAGGCGCCTGCGGCAGACCTATGAGAAAGTGGTTCATGTCAGCTTGGGTTCGGGTTTTTCTTCATCCCACCAGAATGCAAAACTGGCTGCGGCAGAAGTAGATGGTATCTACGTAGTGGATTCCGAGAACCTGTCCACCGGAACCGGCCTTTTGGTGTGCAGAGCGGCAGAACTGGCGCAGGCAGGCCGCAGTGCAGAAGAGATCTGTGAAGCCGTGACAGCCGCTGTTCCCAAGGTAGAAACGAGCTTTATTCTCAGCAGATTGGATTATATGGCTAAAGGCGGGCGCTGTTCGGGGATCACCGCACAGACCGCCAGGATCCTGCAGCTTCGGCCTTGTATCGAGGTGGTTGATGGGAAGATGGTGGTGGGGCGCAAGTATCGAGGCAAGCTCAGCAAATGCCTGACAGAATACGTGCGTCACCGCTTAGAAGGGCGAAGTGGCCTCGATCTCTCTCGCATCTTCATAACCCACACCGTGAGCGATCGGGAAGTAGTGGAAGAGGTGAAAGAGACTCTGGCGGGCTTGGCGGGTTTCCAAGAAGTGCTGGAAACCACAGCGGGCTGCACCATCGCCAACCACTGCGGCCCCGATACTCTGGGCATACTGTTCATGAGAGCGTAAGCTGGCCATGAAGGAATCCCTCGGAGAGCTGACGAATAGGTAACCAGTCTCCACCGGGGGGTTCTTTTATGATCCGGGAATTTGTGGGCCGCATCAGTCCGCTGTTTGCCAGGGAAGAAGAGCCGCAGGTGCGCGTGGCTCTGGACATCGGCACTGAGTATGTGAAAGCGGTGTATGTGGAGCTGACAGACACAGGGCCAAAAGTAATAGGAGTAGGCCGTGCCCGCCAGGACTACGCCAATATGGAGGGCGGGGCAGTCGCGGACATTGGTGGTGTTACGGCCTGCTGCAGGGAGGCTCTGGAGCAGGGGGCGGTAGCTGCCGGCGTCAAGGCAACAGATGCCGTATTTGGCATTGCCGGCCAGTTCGTCCACGGCGTCTCACGCACCGTGGAGAGGCAGCGGCTCCGCGCCGAGAGGCCGCTGACCGCAGCTGAGCTGCGGTCCCACTTTCAGGAGGCTGAGCGAGAGGCCTTAGCCAGCGTTACCAAGCAGATGAAGGAACGGCTGGGTTACAATAAGCTTGAAGTAGAACTCGTGAACGCTTCTCTAGTCAGTATGACCATCGACGGCCATCCCGTAAGCAATCCCCTGGATTTTCCTGGACGCAACTTGGAGTTCTTCATTTTCATGACTTTTGCCCCTCTGGTTCACGCGGGTGCTATGCGTACAATTGCCGGACGCCTTGGGCTCAACCTGATCGGGATGATCGGCGAGCCCTACGCCGTTGCCGCCAGTGCTCTCACGGATGAAGCCTATGAGTTCGGCGCGCTGGTGATTGATGTGGGCGGCGGCAGCACCGATATCGCACTTGTGCAGCAGCGGGGAGTAGTGGCAACGAAAATGGTTCCCATGGGCGGCCGTGCTTTTACAAAGGGCATTGCTGCACGCCTGCGCAAGACGCTGCGGGAAGCGGAGCAGTTGAAGCTGGACTATTCTGACGGGCTGGGTGGGAACGATATTGAAGCGATCATCCGCACAGACCTGGAGATCTGGCTCGATGCGGTGCTTTTGGCGCTGCGTGAGCTTTACACCGGTACGCCTTTTCCTCCCCGCATCGCCCTGTGCGGCGGGGGCAGCAGCCTGCCAGGGATATGTGAGTCACTGAGGAGCGAGAAGGTGGCCAGCTCTGGTTTGTTTGCCGAACATCCCGAGGTGATACTGCTGCAGCCCGAGCATATCTACGGCATTGCCGACCCGAAAGAGTTCTTCCGCGGCCAGCAGGATGTCACTCCCAAGTCCATCGCCTATCAGGGAGCGGCGATGCAGGTAGGCCGTGTTGGGGGAGCGCTGCGCTCATGGTAATCCAGCTGCAGCCTGAGGACGAATTGAACACCATTATCCACCGCATCCAGGAGGCGCCGGCGTCACCGGTAACGCTTGTGGTACCTAGTGAGGGGGCTGTCTTGCGGGATCCTCTCACCTGGCAGATGGTAGCGGAGTATGCCCGTCGGGCCGGCAAGCAGCTGCTGGTGCAGGCCGAGGACCCTGCTGTGGGCGATCTCGTCCGCCGGGCAGGGCTGGATGTTCTCGCCGGACCTTCACAGGCGGCGGCAGGCGAAGAAGAGGACAGCGGAGCCCGGGGGCCGGTGCGGAGGGCTGTGGATGTGCTGGCCGTCCTGCTTCTGGCTGCAGCGGCCTGTCTCACCTTAGTCTATTTTGCAGTACCCAAGGTCACTGTGATTGTGACGCCGGCTGTGCAACCAGTAGAGCGGGTGCTTCTATTCCCATTGGATGCCCTGGCCGCTGCACAGCCTGTGGAGGCGGAATTTGCCCTTACCAGGCGTACTGCGGCCACGGGGCGCAAGGTATTGGGAACGGCAAGAGCGGTAGGCGAAGTCGTCCTCATCAATCAAGGGCGGGAACAGGTGTTGGTGCCGCGCGGTACAATTGTGAGTACCGCATCAGATACGCTTTTTCAGATCACTGCAGATGTCACGGTGCCCGGAATTACTGCGCAGTATTTCATGGGTATACCGGTGGGCATACAAGCAGGCCAGGCAGTGGCTCCCATTGAAGCTGTGCTCCCAGGCAGCGGGGGAAACGTGGCCGCGGGGCGCGTCGAGCGGATTGCCGGTTTCGATCTGGACGTGCGCAATCCAGAGCCCACCAGAGGCGGGCAGGACACTGTGCTGCAGGCCTCAACCGCCGAAGACGTGGAGCGGGCGCGGCAGCTGGTGGAGCGCGGTGCGGAACAGGAAGTACTGTCCCGGCTTCGTGAAAAGCTCGAGTCATCCTCAAGCAGCCTGCTCGTGGATACGGTGCAGGTGGGCCTGGAATGGGCGGAGGCCACACCCGTGGGTGAAGAAACCCATGAAGTGCTGGCCACTGCGCAGGTCAAAGGTCGGGGATACGCTCTTAATACCGATAAGTTTGCCTCTGCTGTGGAGCTGGCGCTGCAGGAGGTGCTCCCGCCCGGCTGGACTGTGGTACCCCACACGGTGCGGCACAGCGCGCCGGAAGTACTGAGTACAGATGATGGCCCAATGCTGCAGGTGATGGCAGCGGCCGCGAGCAGGGCCTTGGTCAGCCCCGGGGAGGTTGCGCCGCTTCTGGTGGGAGCCGCGGTAAGTGACTTGGAACGGATCGCGGAGGCGATTCCGGCAGCAGCGCGCCTGGAAGTGCGCGGATACGAAGGAGAGTATCTGCCCCGGCTGAAGCGGTGGCTCCAGATAGAGGTTGAGGAACCAACACTGTAGTTAGGAGAATCGGAAGTAGAAGGAGATCACTGTGGAATATCGTGTACTTGGACAGACGGGAATTGCCGTGTCTCGTCTCTGTTTTGGAGCCTTGACGATAGGCCCCCTGCAGAGGCGGATGCCGCCCGAAGATGGTGGGCTGGTCATCCGCCGTGCGCTGGAGCAGGGGGTCAACTTTATAGACACTGCTGAGCTTTACGGAACATATGCCCACATCCGGGAGGCGCTCCGTGCATGGGATAAGCCAGAGGACGTTGTCATCGCCACCAAGTCTTACGCCCCCACGTGGGAAGGTATGGCGCGCAGCCTGGAAAAAGCCCGTCGCGAAATGGGCCTGGACGTGATTCCTGTTTTCCTCCTCCACGAGCAGGAATCACGCTACACGCTGCGGGGCCACCGGCCTGCCCTCGAGTTTTTGCTCGAGGCAAAGGCCAAGGGTATTGTGAAGGCGGTGGGGATCTCCACCCACTTTGTAAACGCAGTGTGGGCCGCTGCTGACATGCCTGAGATCGATGTCATCTCTCCGCTGATCAACAGCGCCGGCATCGGCATCCAGGGTGGAAGCAAAGAGGAGATGCTGGCTGCCATCGCCCATGCCGCCAAAATGGGCAAGGGTATCTACGCGATGAAGCCCTTGGGAGGAGGGCACCTCCTCAACAATTGGGCCGCGGCACTTGAGTTCTGCCTAAGCCTGCAGGATCTGGCTTCTGTTGCGGTGGGGATGAAATCAGTGGAGGAAGTGGATTCCAACGTGCGTTTCTTTAACGGAGAGCGGGGGCTCGAGAATCCGAACAGCAACCACCGCCGCTTGCATGTGGACGAATGGTGTGTCGGCTGTGGTTCCTGTGTCGCCGCCTGCCCTAACTCCGCTTTGGGAGTGGTTGACGGGCGGGCCAAAGTCGTCTGCCCCGACAACTGCGTGTTCTGCGGCTACTGCGGTGCTGCCTGCCCGGAGTTTGCTATCAAAGTAATCTAGTAGAGGTGCTGGCTATGCGAGTGATGGGCCTGGATGTGGGAGAGAACACCATCGGTGTGGCTGTGAGTGACCCCCTGGGCATAACGGCCCAAGGGGTAACAGTGATCCGCCGGCGCGGCATCAAGTCCGATCTCGCTGAGATTGGCAAGCTGGCTCGGGAATACGAGGTGAGCAAATTCGTGGTGGGGATGCCCCGCCGTACAGATGGCAGCTTTGGCCCGGAGGCAGAAAAAGTTCGCGCGTTCGGCAGGAAGTTGGAAGGTGAACTCCGGCTCCCAGTTGAATATTGGGACGAAAGGTTTTCCACTGCAGCGGCGGAGAGAATTCTGCTGGAAGGAGATGTGAGTCGCGCTAGGCGCAAGCAGGTTATCGACAAACTAGCCGCGGTGGTAATCTTGCAAGCATATTTGGACGGACAGTAGCGCAGGCTACTGACAAAGGAGGTTATCCGTAATGACACATAATCACGACCATGATCACCATGATCATTCTCACGATGATCATATCGTTCTGATTGACGAAGACGGCAACGAAAGGGATTTCACAATCGTTGATTATCTGGAAGTGGACAATAAAGCTTATGCCGTTCTCCTGCCCGAAGATGATCCCGAGTCGGGCGCTGTGATCTTCCGCGTCGAGACCGAGGACGGCGAAGAAGTGCTCTACGACATCGAGGATGAGGAAGAGTTCCAGAGAGTTCTGGATGCCCTGCAAGAAGAGGACTGGGACGATTTCGAGGACGAGGAGTAAGGCTGGATCTGTTCAACAGATCAGCTTTAGGCTATAATGGAGGTGCAACGAAGTAGGGGGTGCAGCTGATGCCCACTAACTTGCGCACCACTGAGCGGGCCGTTTTGTTTGAAGTGGTCCGCTTTCTGTTATTATGCGGCCTGATCTTGAGCCTGTCTGCGTCCGGATACGTGCTCTATGCTGTGCAGCCAGTGCTTCCTGATGGCGAACAGGAACAGCTCGTCCATGTGGAAAAGGGCCTCAACGGCAGGCAGATCGCACATCTTTTGGCGGATCATGGCTTGGTGCGAGATGCGGATCTGCTGTACTGGCTGTTGAGGCTGACGGGAGCGGACAAGCGCCTTCAAGCGGGCTACTATGTGCTCAAGCCCTCCATGAACGCTTTTGAGATCATTGAGCAGCTGCAGCAGGGCCGTACTACTTCGGTCACAGTCACCATACCGGAAGGTTTTGAACTGAAGCAGATAGCGGCGCGGCTGGCGCAGAAAGGGCTGGTGGACTACGGCAAGTTCATGGAGCTGGCTCTCAACGCGCCGCTGGTTTTTGGCGGTGACATGCCGCTGGAGATCCCCATTACCAGTCTGGAAGGTTACCTGTTCCCCGATACTTACACTTTCAGCTATGGCCAGTCGGAAGCGGAGATCATCAGGCAAATGGTTGGGCGCTTTTTGGAAGTGGTCATCCCGGAGGTGCAAGATAGGATCGGTAGATGGGGGCTGGGGCTGCACGAGTTGGTGACGTTGGCTTCCATTGTAGAGCGAGAAGTGGCAGTAGATTGGGAACGGCCTCTCGTCGCTTCGGTCTACCTGAACCGGTTGAAGATTAACATGCCTCTCCAGGCTGATCCCACTGTCCGCTACGTCATGGAGGAAGATAGAGCCAGGGTTCTGTACCGAGACCTGGAGATTGATTCACCCTACAATACTTACCGCAGCCGCGGCCTGCCGCCGGGGCCGATTGCCAGCCCCGGGCTGGCGTCGATTATGGCGGTGTTGGATCCTGCCGAAACGGACTATCTTTTCTTTGTGGCTAAAGGCGACGGTACGCATCAGTTCAGCCGGACCTTTGCGGAACATGTGAAAGCCAGGCAGGAGTTGGGTTATTAGGAGGATTACTGTGAAGATACCTGAGTTGTTGGCACCAGCCGGAAACATGGAAAAAGGGTTGATGGCCATCGAGTATGGTGCCGATGCTCTCTATCTCGCGGGCCAGCAGTTTGGTATGCGCGCCCAAGCAGGCAACTTCACATTGGCAGAGATAGAAGAGATACTGGAGACTGCCCACCGGCGGGGCGTGAGGATATACGTTACCGTCAACACGTATCCCCGCAATCACGAGATGGAGGAACTACCTTCTTATCTTGAGACTCTCGCGGCGCTGAGGGTGGACGGCATCATCTTAGCTGACCCCGGGGTGCTGCGGCTGGCTAAACGGTATGCCCCTGGTATTCCCCTGCACCTCAGCACCCAGGCCAATACGGTCAACTACCAAGCGGTCCAGTTCTGGGTGGAGGCGGGGATATCCCGGTTCGTGCTGGCTCGCGAGCTTTCTCGCGACGAGATCGCCGAAATCCGCAGGCACACAGAAGCGGAACTAGAAGTCTTTGTCCACGGGGCTATGTGCATGGCCTACTCAGGACGCTGCCTGCTCAGCACTTTCCTCACGGGACGGGACGCCAACCGGGGCGCCTGTGCCCAAAGCTGCCGCTGGAAGTACGCGGTGGTAGAAGAGAAGCGCCCAGGAGAGTACTTCCCTGTGGAAGAAGATGAAACAGGTACTTACATCTTCAATTCCAAGGATCTGTGCTTGATCGAGCACATTCCCGAACTGGTGGAAGCCGGCGTTGACGCCTTGAAAATCGAGGGGCGCATGAAGAGCTCATACTACGTGGCCACCGTGGTGAGGGCCTATCGCATGGCGCTCGATCTGTACGCTCAGGATCCGGAAAACTACCGCCTTCCCGATGGCCTCCGCAGCGAACTGGACAAGGTCAGCCACAGGCCCTACTGGGCGGGTTTCTTTGTGCCGACTGATGCGGGGATCTACCATCCCACCAGCGCTTACATCCAAACCCACGACGTGGTGGGAATCGTCCAGAGTTATGACAGCGAACGGGGGGAGGCGGTGGTCCTGGTCAAGAACCGCCTGCAGGTAGGTGACACGGTGGAACTGATGGAACCGCGAGGCCCGGTTACTGCTTTCACCATCAAGGAGCTGGTGCGGGAGGACCTGGGGACGGCGGTCGCTGAGGTGCACCCCAACTTCACGGCCCGCATTCCTCTGCCGCCTACCAAGCCCTATGCTGTGCTGAGGATTGAGCGAACATGACCCGAGTGGAGATCAGCGATCTCAACCACAGCGGCGACGGAGTAGGCCGCATAGGCGGCACGGTTGTCTTCGTGCCCGGTACCATTCCCGGCGACATCGCGGATGTGGAGGTCACTTATTCCCGCAAGGATTACTGCCTGGGCAGGGTGGTGAACCTCGTGCAGGCGTCCGCTGACCGCGTTGATCCTGACTGCCCGCATGCACCCGCATGCGGTGGCTGTCAGCTGCAGCACATGCGCTACAGCGCCCAGCTGCGCTGGAAGCAGAAGCAGGTGGAGGAAGCGCTGCGGCGGATCGGCGGCCAAGCGGTAGAGGTGGCGCCAGTGCTTGGTATGATAGAGCCCGTACACTATCGCAGCCGCGCACAGCTTCCCCTCGGTGGGAGCCCCGGGCACGTGACAATGGGCTTCTACCGGCGAGGTACCCACGAAATTGTGGACATGCAGGAATGCATGGTTCAGCACCCTTTGATGGTGAAACTGGCCCACGCGGTCAGAGATATCATCGGCGGCCTTGGCCTCCCTCCCTATGACGAGAAGCGGCACCGAGGGGTGTTCCGCCACGCGGTGATCAAGGCCAGCTTTAGTGCGGGCCGGCTCATGCTTGTGCTCGTGACACGGACCGAGAACATTCCCCTGCAGGACGAGATCGTGGAAGCGCTGCACCAGGCGGTGCCCGAACTGGTGAGCATCGCCCATAATGTGAATCCGCAGGTCACTAACGTGATCTTCGGCGAGCGCACCCGTATCATCTGGGGCGAACCTTATATCTACGAAGAGATCGGCGAGATGCGCTATGCAATTTCACCCCGCTCCTTTTTCCAAGTCAACCCACAGCAGACAAAAGTGCTGTATGATTTGGTGCGCACATTTGCCGGCCTGAGCGGAACGGAGGCCGTACTGGATGTGTACTGCGGAACGGGTACGATCGGGCTCTATCTGGCGAGGGATGCCCGACGCGTGGTCGGGGTGGAGGCAGTACCGGAAGCGGTGGCGGACGCCCGCTACAACGCGGAGATCAACGGCATCGCATCAGCTGAGTTCATTCAAGGGCAGGCAGAGATGGTAGTGCCGGGATTGGTGCAGCGGTTGGGGCCACTTGCAGCAGCAGTCGTTGATCCACCTCGCCGCGGCTGCGAACCGGCCGTGCTTGACGCCCTGGCTGACGCCGGGGTTCCCAAGATTATCTATGTCTCCTGCAACCCTGCGACCCTGGCCCGGGATCTTGCCCATCTGTCCCAGAGAGGATATGTTCCAGGCCGAGTGCAGCCAGTGGACATGTTCCCGTGGACCAGTCATGTTGAGTGCGTAGTATTGATGTCAAGGGTTGAGAAATAAAAACCTGAAAAGCTTGTAAATAAAGGGTTTCCAGACATTTTGCTTTTCTCAGGACTGTTCCTGCGGATGTGGCAATGTCAGGGAACCATTAATTTTATTGTTTGTGGGAACATATCAACCGCCCTGA
>Ga0134103_1000232_pt1 | contig 69991 bp, 64 predicted proteins | sample 14_taG_2_FD_94445 | JGI IMG/M metagenome (GOLD analysis project Ga0134103, IMG submission 94445) | Switchgrass degrading microbial communities from high solid loading bioreactors in New Hampshire, USA - 14_58_20_212_A1 metaG | ecosystem: Engineered > Bioreactor > Semi-continuous > Anaerobic >...
AACGATTTGTTGTAAAATATTAATCACAAGAGATCACTCCTTTGGTTAGGATTTTGGCGATTCTATTTTACCAAAAGGATGATCTCTTGTTTAGTTTTATCCTACAACTACTTTACACTATGAGACAGGCTAGGCGCTGCGCTCGAGCATCGTCCGGAACCGGTCCCCGGACAATGTTTCTTCTTCCATCAATTTGCGTGCCAATGCATGCAGCCGGCTTTCATTCTGCGCCAAGTATGAGTGGACATGCTCCTCCTGTTCTTTGACAATCTTGGCAATGGCCCGGGACAGTATTCCTCCCGGCAGATCGGATGTGACTACTCCCAGATCCGAGAGCCCTGCAAAGACAATCTGCTTGGCGATTCTCGCTGCCTGTTCAATATCACCCACCGCTCCTGTGGAACGTTCACCAAAGGCTAGTTCTTCGGCAACTGCGCCGGCCATGCATACTTGAATCCTCGCCAGAAGTTCCGCTTTGGTGTAGAGATATTGATCATCCTGGCCGTGCTGCCGCATATAGCCCAGAGCACTGCCGCGGGAAATGATCGACACTGACGCTACCGAACCCTCATTGATCTTTTCACTGAGCATGGCATGCCCCGTCTCGTGGTAAGCAATACGCATCCTCTCCCATTCTGAAGGGCTGCGGTTGAGCTTTTCACCAAGCATCACCTTTTCCAATGCCTCTTTCAGATCTTGGCTGGTGATCTCGGTGCGTTTATGGCGCAGGGCATAGATCGCCGCTTCATTCAGCACGCTCTCTAAATGGGCACCGGAAAACCCAAAGGTGGCTTGAGCTATTTTTTCCAAATCTACATCAGCTGCCAAAGGTTTGCCCTTGGCATGGATCTGTAAAATCTGCAGACGGCCCTGCTTGTCCGGAAGGTCGACACGCACAATACGGTCAAACCTGCCCGGCCGCAACAGTGCTGGATCAAGTAGATCAATCCTGTTGGTAGCCCCCACCACCAACAAGCGCACTTGTTGGTTGACTTTGATTCCGTCAATTTGGGTGAGCAGCTCGTTGAGGGTCTGATCATACTCCATATGGCCGGCGTTCTTGCCCCGTTTGGCTCCGAGCACATCTATTTCATCAATAAAAATGATCGCGGCCTGTTTGTTTGCCTTCTCGGCCTCAGCATACGCCTTGTTAAAGAGCTGCCGCACCCGCTGCGCTCCCACTCCCGCATACATCTCCACGAATTGTGAACCTGATGCGGCAATGAACACAGAATTTGTATACCCGGCAGCGGCTTTGGCCATCAACGTTTTTCCAGTACCAGGAGGCCCGACCAACAGGATTCCCTTCAACGGCCTGATCCCCAGATGCCTGGCTTCCTTATCCAAACGGATAAAATCCAGAGCCTCCATGAATTCACGTTTGGCCACTTCTTGCCCGCCGATACTGGAAAAATCGACATTCGGAATGACACCGGCACCCACCCGTTTTTGTTCGACCAAGGTGAAACGGCTGCTGCGGTTTTCCATGGTAAATTTAAACAGCAAAACCAAGCCGCCGATCAAGATCACAGGTGTGATCTCGATTCCGCGCCAAGCGAGAAACACCACTAAAGCCAGGCCGGCACCAATTGCTATTTCTTTCAGCGAGCTTTTCATCTATAATACACCCCGCTTCAGCTTTCCAGCCGCGCGATTAACGGTTGCTCCTGGCGGCTGACAACCTTGTACAGATAATTCCCACCGTCATGAAGCTGTAGATAGACATAATTGCCGTCGATTTTGAGGGCATAATCCACCTGGTATTTCCCTGCCAATTCCGCAATCCGTTCGGCCATCTCCACGAAGTACCCGGTGGCAATTCCTTGTTCAAGGGCAAAATGCATCTGATCATAAGCTGCCTTTAGTGTTTCGTTAGGCCGATCTTTGAACAAGATCCGAATCGGCTGAGAGAACCTGGCTGCCGTCTCACCTATTTCGGCCGCAAGCGTATGCAGCTGCTCAACTTCAGTCAAGGCAAGCATTAAGATGATCCGGCCGTCTTGTTCTTGAAGCTCGACACTTTCAACCCCGTCAATATTCGCAAAGGCCTGATAGATCGGCTCAATGACCGCTTTCTTGTGAATAAAGTACTGCAGGGACATGGCCAAACCCAGAACAACGATAAAGACCACAACCACCACATTGATGCGAATATCGTCAAGGCGCAATCTTTTCACCCACTCCCAGATTGGATAACTTATGTTAGTTAGTCTATCGTTGAAGATAAAGTGCCTGCTTGCAGGCACATTGCAATTATACCATATCCTCAGTTAGTTTTCTTTAACAGATCTTGGGCACGGTAGAAGTAATCCACACCAGAGACAATCGTTACCAGGACCGCCAGCCACATTACCAGCATTGCATAAGGAATATCCAGCAGCAGACACAATATGGCAATGATCTGAATCAAGGTCTTGGCTTTGCCCCACTTTGACGCGGCAATCACCCTTTGATCTGCGGCGGCCAGAATGCGCAGCCCTGACACGGCAAATTCTCTACCGATAATGATCACCGCGATCCAGGCGCTGATCAGGTCCAGTTCCACCAGAGTGAGCAAAGCAGCGCTGATCAGTAGTTTGTCGGCGATCGGGTCAATCAGTTTACCAAACGTGGTTACTTCCTTGCGGGTGCGGGCCACGTATCCGTCAAGGCCATCGGTGGCTGCAGCAATGCCGAACACAACAGCAGCGAAGTATTTTCCGTTGTCTGCACCACTGAGCAGCACGGCCATGAATACGGGAATGAAAAAAATCCGGATAATCGTGATCCAATTAGCCAATCCCATCTAATTGCCATCTCCTTCTATCGTCTCTCCCGCCAAATCGTACGGGTGGGCCTGAGTGATGCGCACACGGGCAAACTCCCCGATGCGCGCCTGATTATCACCGATGTATACCAGGCCGTCGACTTCCGGCGCCTGGCCTCTGTGCCTGCCGACCAAAACCAGATCACTCTCGGCAGACCGACCCTCGACCAGCACCTCCAGAGTCCTGCCCAGAAGCTGCTGCTGTTTGTGCAGGGCGATTTGCTGCTGCAGGCTCATAGCTCTGTGGTAACGCTCAGCTTTAATATCGCCGCTGACTTGGCTGTCCAGATCGGCAGCTGGTGTGCCCTCTTCTGCCGAGTATTGGAAGATCCCGCACCGGTCGAGCTGGGCAGCTTTGAGAAAATCCAGAAGGGCAGCAAAATCAGCTTCGGATTCCCCTGGGAATCCGACAATAAAGGAACTGCGGATAGTGGCTCCAGGCAGCTTGGCCCGGATCCGCTCGATCAGCCGCAAATAACTCTCGAAACTCCCCGGCCGTCTCATCCGCCGTAAAATTGGTTCTGCCGCGTGCTGCAGCGGTATGTCCACATAGTTCAAAAGATTTTCATGTTCTGCCATCAAATCCAACAGCGAATCAGAAAGTGCAGTTGGATAGGTATACAAAATGCGAATCCATGGGATCTCCAACTGCACCAGTTCCCTCAGCAGTATCTCCAATGAGGCTTTAGGTTGTAGATCCCGGCCATAGCTTGTCGTGTCCTGGGCAATAATGTTGAGTTCTTTAACACCGCCGGCAGCCAGCCGTTCTGCTTCCCGGACAACCGCCCGCAGATCCCGGGAACGGTACGGGCCCCGAATCAGCGGGATTGCACAAAATGCACAGCGGTGACTGCAGCCCTCGGCAATTTTCAAGTAGGCACTGTGCCTGCCTGTGGAGATGATCCGCGGCACCTCTGGCTGATCGTAGGCAAAATGCTGGTCCCGGACCAACCTCACTCTTTCACCATTGAGGACCCGGTTGATAACCTCCGGAACCAGGTCCATCTCTCCAGTACCCAAAACAGCGTCTATTTCCGGGATCTCCTGCCACAAAGCTTCTTGATAGCGTTTGGACAGGCACCCCGCGACAATCAAGCACCGGCAGGTTCCGGCATTCTTATATTCCGCCATTTCAAAGATCGCCGCAATTGATTCCTCTTTCGCTGCCTCTATGAAACCACAGGTATTCACAATCAAAACTTCAGCCTTGGCTGGGTCGGTCTCAATGGTAAAACCAGCCTCGTGCAGATATCCTAAAGCAATTTCACTGTCGACCAGGTTCTTGGCACATCCCAGTGATACAAGACCTACTTTGATTCCCATCGACATACTCCTAACCTAAGATTACCGATTCATTTTTCGCTTTATTCCATGCCTTTTCCTGCTTGTCCGCGGTTTGCAAAAACTTGCAGGCTGCACTATCTCGCCGCTGTAAGCGAAGCATCTTTGTGAATCATAATTGCCGGATAATCCGGGCAGGCTAATCTGGTAGTTGGCGAATTAATGCTGCATCAGGGAGGTTTGCCCTTGCTGGATCCATCGCAGATTATTGTACCACTGCTCAACTATTCCGGTCAAAGCCTGACCGAAAAAGAAGAAGTTTTCTTTGAGCCATACCAACTCGAGCACTTTTCGGTGGAGTTTTCCCGGTCAGGATTCAGCAGCATCATCCGGGAGCTGCGCAAAGGTAATTTTGATGATTTGAACTGGCACCGTTTGGCCCAATTGGCGGATCAGCTGTCTCTGACTCAGGGGTTCTCCGAGCTGCTTTGTGTTGAACATCTGGCCCAGCACTGGCAGCAGGTTGGAGTAATCCCCTACCCTCACCAAATCAAGACGGTGGAACGAGTAATCAAGGAAATGCGCGGCTTGGCCATCCTGGCGGACGAAGTCGGCTTGGGCAAAACCATTGAGGCAGGGATGATTCTTAAAGAGTATCTGCTCCGGGGATTGGTTAAACGCGCTCTAATCCTCACCCCCGCTTCCCTGTGCTGGCAGTGGTATCAAGAACTGGCGGAAAAATTCCAGATCTATGCCGGCATCCAGAGATCCGAGTGGGATTGGGAACACGCCGACATCCTCATCGCCTCGATCGACACGGCCAAAATGGAACCCCATGCCGAGATCATCCGGAACATCAACTACGACATGGTGATCGTCGATGAAGCCCATAAACTGAAAAACACTGCCACCAAAGCCTGGCAGCTTGTCAACTCGCTCGAGAAGAAATACTGCTTGATGCTGACCGCAACACCGGTTCAAAACAACTTAAAAGAGCTCTACAATCTGATCACACTGCTTAAACCAGGTCATCTGGGCAGCTACCGCACGTTCAAACAGAAGTTTATGCAGGACCTGCGCACACCCAAAAACCCGGGCCAGCTGCGCCAACTGCTGTCCGAAGTCTTGATCCGCAATCGCCGCGGCGAAGGCACCGTAAAGTTCACCAAACGCAATGTTTATCCTATTATCGTTGAACTGACACCGCCGGAAAGGGCGCTGTATGACCAGATCACCGAGCTGATCAGGGCTTCGAGCACACTCGCCCCGTTTAAAGCGAACATTCTCCCCCTGATCACTCTGCAGCGGGAAGTGTGCAGCAGTTTCTACGCTGCCGGCATAACCCTTCAAAAGATTTATGAAAAGCACGGTATGGACCCGGACGGCAAGATTATGGCTATGATGAATGACGCGGTCCGCATCAGGCAAAACAGCAAGTGCGACATCATTGAAAAACTGGTTTCCCAGATTCAGGATCGGGTAATCATATTCACGGAATATAAAGCCAGCCAGGAATACATCCGCTACCGCCTGGAGAAAGCCAATTTCCGCACACTGGCCTTCGACGGCAGTCTGTCCCGCGGCCGCAAGCAGTGGATTCGCTATCTCTTTCAAAAAGAAGGCGGTGTCCTGGTAAGTACAGAATCAGGAGGAGAAGGGTTGAATTTTCAGTTCTGCAACCATGTGATCAACTATGACCTCCCCTGGAACCCAATGCGGCTGGAACAGCGTATCGGGAGGGTCCACCGCCTGGGCCAGACCAAAGATGTGCATATCTATAATCTGGTTACCAAGGACACGATTGAAGAGCACATCATGTTTTTGCTTCATGAGAAGATCAACATGTTTCAAATGATTCTCGGTGAACTGGATGCCATCCTTATGCACCTGAAGTGGGACAAGTCCTTTGAAAGCCAATTGATGCACATTTTCCTCAAACACCAGTCCAAGGAAGCCGTCCAGCGTGAGCTCGAGCAACTTGGCGATGAGATTCTCAAAGCACGGGAAGAAATCAGGCGGCAGCAGTGGGACTTGTTTTAGGAGGGAATCACATGGAAGATGCGGTACGGGAACTGGTTTTCCAGTTCTTCGAGCTTTTGAACCTCAAACCTTTGGAAATCCGCAAAGGGATCTATCAGGTACAGATTGATGATCAGCTGGCCAAGGAACTTGACGGGTGGCGTGCCAAAGGGCGGCTGTTTCAGTTCACATTCGACCGGAAACTGGCCCAGACCTATGGAGCGGAACTGATCAGCCCCGGCAGCTACCGGCTGGACACGCTTGTCCGAGCGATCCAAAAACAAGCGGTACTGTCTGCTGGTTATTTACCTCACGACGTGTTCTATGAGCCGGCTGTCCGCCGCAAGATTCTAGACCGTCTCAAAATAGCGCACCCGGAAAGCCGCTTCTATGTCCTGGATTACCAGCTGCGCTACGGTCCCTATTTCTGGATCACTTTGCGCATTAGTTACCTGGCTTACGAAAAACAGGAAGAACTGCGCAAACTGCTGGTTGATTTGATCTCAGGGAGAGTTGTCAACTATCATGTCCCATCCGACCTGCTCAAACCCGGGTTCTGTGATCAAAAGCTGCAGTACCGCCGCCGTCTCAGTTTTAAACAAGCCTATCAGTGCTTGCAGCAGGAAATTGTCCGCGAGCTTAAGTATCAAGATCCGGGCTGGGCTTTGGCTGCAGCTCAGAATTTGGCTGCCGAGCGTGCTCGACTTGAGGAATTTTTCCGTGATCTCCCCGATTCTCACGAGCGCAGCCTGCGCATTGCAGAACTAATGGAACGGGCCAAGCCTCGAGTCCAAGTCAGGCCGCTGAGGGCCGCTGTTCTTCACCTGCCTAAGTTTGAATACCGGATTATGCAGGTGGATCAAGTGGAAAAAATAAACCGGATCACTTATGACCCGGTTAGCAACCAATGTGACCCAGGTTAAGCCATAAACCGGCACAACTCCTGAGCTGATTTCCAGATTGGCCCAGCGCCCATTGTAATCACTAAATCACCACTGCGGACAAGATCCAGCAAAAACTGGGGAATGTCCGCCTGATCGGGTACAAAATAAACCTCTTTGCCCAGTTCCCGCATTTTCTCGGCCAGCAAGCCCGCACTCACACCTGGAATCGGCTGTTCCGGCGGTGGTGCATAAATATCGGTCAAAACTATGATGTCCGCATCGGCGAATGCATGGGCGAACTCCTCCATCAGGAACTTGGTACGGCTGTAGCGGTGCGGTTGAAAGACAGCGATTACCCGCTTGTTCCATCCCTCCCTGGCTGCTTTTAGCGTTGCCGCGATCTCGGTGGGATGATGGGCGTAATCATCTACAACCGTAATGTCCTGTTCAGTTTCGCAGATGATCTGAAACCTGCGCTGCGCTCCAGTAAACTGCGCCAAGTATTTCCTTATGGTTTCGCTGTCCACACCCAGCAAATCACAGACCACGATTGCCGCACATGCATTGCTCACATAAAGCCTACCGGGCACCTTCAGTGAAAACTCCCCGTAGGCAGTACCCCCGCGGTAAAGCACAAACCGCGTCTGTCTGGGTTTAATTGACAGGAGTTCGGCACGCCACTGCGCATCTGTTGAAAACCCATAAGTGACTGCTCGGGGAAAACAGGGCACTATCTCTCGTACTTGCTGATCATCAATGCCCAAAACCTGGACCCCGCCCGGTTTGACATTAGCCAAAAACTGCTTATAGGTGTCAATCAGCTCGCTGAAACTACCGTTGTAATTCTCCAAATGATCCGGCTCAATGCAGGTGACGACCGCGATTTCAGGATGGTAACGCAGGAAACTGCGGTCCGACTCATCTGCCTCTGCCACGACTACCTCCCCACTGCCGTGTTTGGCACCTGGCCCAAACGGTTCAAAGTGTGCCCCGATTAAGACTGTTGGGTCCAACCCTGCCTGCTCCAACACCCAGGCAATCATGGAAGTGGTGGTGGACTTGCCGTGGGCGCCGCCGACGGCAACGCCGCGGCCTTCATTGAGGAGTTTAGCCACCAACTCGGACCGATGGTATAAGTGCAAATTACGCTCTAAGGCTGTTGCGTATTCAGGATTGTCTTTGGGTATAGCTGATGAATAAACGACATGTTCGGCACCGTCCACATACTCTGCTTTATGCCCTAAGGAAATCCTGGCTCCCAGCCGCTCCAGATACTGGGTTGTTTCCGAAAGCTTCAGATCGGAGCCGCTGACCTGCCAGCCCATTTCCAGGAAAATCTTCGCCAAGGGGCCCATGCCGGTACCCCCGATGCCGATAAAATGGATCCGTTGGTTCATTTTGTTCTCACTCCTTTACTGCGAGGTGCCTTATGGTGTGATCTTTCCCAGATCTTGACAGATTATAAGTGGGTGCAGCCGTTGCGTCTGCTATTTGATCATTGGTGCGATAACATCCGCCAACAGCAGGGCGCTGCGGGTCGCTTCCTCGATCGTGTTGCCTTTCCAGTCGCCGATCACAACCATCACACTGTTGGGATGGAGATCGCCGCTGTAATCAGACTTGAAAACGCGCACTCCTCGAGAGACACCTGGGTACTTGGCTTCGAGTGCATCACTGATTTTCTTGGCGAATGCCATGTTGGCCTCCACCAGTTCATTGTTCTGATCACCAATAATGAACAGAATCTTGGCCACTTTCTCCCCGTTGATTTCCACCGTGGTATATCCATCCGGCTTATCCTGCAGGCCATCGCGGTGAATATCGAGGACCATCTGGATCTGTTTGTTTTCTGCCAGTGCTCGTTCGATTACCTTGGCGGAGTTAATAAACGCTTCGCTGTAGCGCGGCCGATCGTGGATGGTCTGATCGTGGACAGCCGCTATGCCTTTTTCCAGCAATGCCTGGACAAATACTCTGCCGACTTGTACCACATCACCGGGTTCACCATCCTGCTGGTGGCTGTCCTTGGGCTGGTAATTCTCAGTGGCATGGCTGTGGAGAACTAAAACTTTCGGGATCTGCGGCACAGGCAGCTGTGTGCCGGAATTGTCCTCATACGACGGAGGCTCAGGCACTTGCTCTTCCTCACCGCCGGGATAAAAACCGAAGAATCTTGCACCGACAACCGCCACCACAACCAGCGTTACGAGTACAAACAACAAACCAGGTCCACTTTTCTCTTTTCTCCGAATTCTTGCCAAACTGGATACCCCCTTCCGCAGAAAATATATGCGGAAAGGATCACCAATTATTCTTCGATTAATTGCCTGAGTACAGCCTCCAACTGGCTCCACGCCTCGCCGAACCCGGCAAAGTCCGCCTCGCGTAAAGCTTGCTCTGCTTTTTGGTACAGCTCGTACGCTTGGCTGTGTAACCCACTGCTCATATCCACAGCATTCTCCCGCTCTACCGGCGCTGTGGGGGCTGAAGCTTCATTGAATATTTGGCTGAGAGCTGCTGCCAGGCTGTCTTCCATCACCAGTTGATCTTTGTAAGCGACGATCACTCGCTGCAGCTGCGGCATTCCGCTCTGTTCCGACTGCAGGAATAGCGGCTCAACATAAAGCAGTGATTCACCGATGGGCAGTACCAGCAGGTTACCCCTGATCACCTGGCTGCCTCTTTGCCCCCATAAGCTCAAAAGCTGCGAGATCTCTGAGTCTTGATCGATGGTGGCATCGATCTGCGCCGGGCCCAAGGTAAGGCTGTCTTTCGGGAAGCGGTATACCAGGACTTCACCGTAGTGTGCACCGTCGTTACGGGCTGCCAGCCACGCGATCAGGTTGTTGCGCCGAATCGGTGTGTAAGGCAGCATCAGGATCAGCTCCGGTGTGCTGGAATGGGGCAGCTGCATCATAACATAATAGGGCTCGACCGGCTGTTCTTTTTCGGCATAGATCTCATTCGCCAAAGTCCAGACGTCCTCGCGGTTGTAAAAGATGCGGGGATCAGTCATGTGATAGGTGCCGTAGATGCGTGCCTGCAGGGCAAACAAGCCCTCCGGATAGCGCAGATGGGCTCGAAGCATCTCCGGCATCTCACTGAGCGGTTTCAGCCACCCCGGGTAGATCTTGGCGTAGGTTTCCAGGACCGGATCTGGTTCTACTTGATAGAAATCGACAAAACCGTTATAGGCGTCAATAACCACTTTGACCGAGTTGCGGATATAGTTGCCCCCAGAGGTGGGTTGGGCATACGGGTAACGGTAACTAGTCGTGTAAGCGTCAATAATCCAGTACAGCCTGCCGTCGTCTCCGATCACGATGTAAGGATCCTGGTCGAAGTGCAGGAATGGAGCCAGTTTTTGCACTCGCTCCCTGATGTTCCGGTAATACATGATCCTGCTGTCACTCGTGATGTCTGTGGACAACAAGATGCGTGTGGTGCCGAACCTGATGGCAAAGGCCAGCCTGCGCAGCATTGACGCCAGCCTGACACCACCGGCCCCTTGATAAGTGTAATAAGCGTTACCATCACCGGTCGGGTAATCAAACTCATCGATCAAGGTGTTGACAATTGCATATGCATTTGTCCGTTCCCCATAATAGATACGGGGCTCGGTGATCTGCAAGTCTGCCTTGCCGCGCGGCGGGATATCCGCCATCCAGAACTCGGGAAGCTGCTGCCGGGAGACCTCGTTCACCGGGCTGACTACAACCCCGTAACCATGAGTGTACTGCAAATGATCGTTGATCCAGTTCCGGTTCTGTGTCAGGCTCACATCGAGCTCCCGGGCTGCCAGCAGCACCTCCCGGTACTCGCCGTCAACCCAGTACCTGCCTACATCGGCATCATGGAAGACGTAATAAGGGCGCATCTCCTGCAGCTGCCGGTAGGTCAGAAGAATCAGGCGGGGATCCCAGAGCCTGATGTTGTGAATGGTATTCGTGTTGGCCTCCAAGACCTCTCTGGTGAGTTCTTTGGCACCGCTGAAATCCAGTTCTTGAAAAGCAGCAACATCGTAAGCCAAACGGGTCATCTGAATATGATGCTCAATATAAGTCTTTTCCCGGGTAAACTCGTTGGGGGCAACCAGCCACTGCTGGACCACAAAGGGCGCTGCCACCCCACCAATAAAACTGACCGCGAACCACAAGAACAGTACGCCGATCAAAACTCTCCGGAACCGGTACATGCGGGTGATTAACACAAGGCCTGTGACCGCCGCCAGCACTGAAAGCACATGCAGTACCAGCAGACGCACGTTCACATCGGTATACCCTGCCCCAAACACTACCCCGCCGGCGTTGTAGAGCAGTTGGTATGTTTGGAGGCGGTAAGCGGCTGCTTTTGCAAATATCAGCAGGCCGATCAGCAGTGAAAGATGCCTTTGCGCTGCCGTGGTGACCTTTATCCGATAGCCTTCCAGCCGGAAATGCCCCGATAAGAAGTACCCGGCTGTACAAATCACGGTTACCACAAACAAGGTGGTAGCCAGAGCACTGATCAACAGTTGATACGCAGGCAGTTTAAAAAAATAGAACCCGATATCTTTACCAAAGACCGGATCCGCAACACCAAACTCACTGGCATTAAAGAATTGGGCAATCGTAAAATAATAACTGCCGAACCCGGATGCGTAAATCAAACCAAGCACGCCGCTGGCCAGGCATGCCGCCGCCATCAAGTACCAGTCCTTGATACGCCAGCCTAAATGGTAAAACCGCATTAATGCCTGCTTGACTGCTGGTTTCATGACCCATAGGTTGACAGATAGAACCAACGAAAAGAACAACCAGCTGCCGGCTCTTACGCCCCACAACCATGCCAAACTTCTCGTGAAAAGATCATTATACCCCAACGCATTGAACCAAAGCCAATCGGTGTAAAAGCGGCTGCCGGCTGCAGCAGCAATCAAAGCCGCGGCTAACAGCCCCAGCACGATCCACATCAAGCGTCTAACCATAGCCAAGCCCCTTCTCAGCGCATGTAGTAGTAATAGTAATAATAAGCAGCGAAAGCGGCAACAATCACAACCACAAAAACAGCGAATCTGATTCGTTGTTTACGCCGGAGCGCCCGCCGCTTCTCCAGGATCGACTGCCGCTGGCCATTTTCAGAGCGGTACTCGGCAATAGGTTCTTCTTCTGGGACTTTTCCTCCCTCATCATACATCTTTGCCGCCTGATCCGGGTCAAGCCCCAAGACCTTTGCATAGATCCTGACAAACCCCCGCACATAGACAGGGTCCTCCGGAAGTGACGCCAGATCGCCTGCTTCGATCGCTTCCAGGTAGGCCTGCCGAATTTTGGTTTTGTCAGCGGCTTCCGCAAGGGTCATATGCTTCTCTTCTCTGGCCTGACGCAAAAAGATTCCGAGCTCTCTCATCTCAGTCACCTCATATGTCTAGACTATCGCGATCGACCAAAACTTCCCTCGGTTTGCTTCCCTGATAAGGCCCTACTATGGATCGGACTTCCATCATATCGATCAAACGAGCTGCCCGGCTGTATCCAATCCGGAACCGTCTCTGCAGCATCGAGATGGAAGCTTGTCCTGTCTCAACCACCAGCTTGATGGCGTCTTCCAGTAATTCATCTGTGTCTTCCCCATCCCGGACCAGGCTCGCTTTCTCTTCCGTCACATCGATATATTCCGGTTCATCCTGCTTTTTCCAGAACTTGACCACCTCATCAACTTCCCTGTCGGAGACATAGGCTGCCTGAGCTCGCATCGGTTTTGCCGCTCCCAGCGGGTAATACAGCATGTCCCCCTTGCCGATCAGCCGTTCAGCGCCGGCCATATCTAGAATCGTCCTAGAGTCCACCTGCGATGATACAGCAAATGAAATCCGGGACGGGACATTAGCTTTGATTAAGCCCGTAATCACGTCCACCGATGGCCTTTGGGTGGCAATGATCAAATACATACCCGCAGCGCGGGCCGTTTGTGCCAGGCGGCAGATCGCATCCTCCACGTCGGCGGCGGCAACCATCATTAAGTCCGCAAGCTCATCGACAATTATCACTATATAGGGCAGCTGCTCTGGCTCCATTCCTTCATTCTCAGGTGTTTTCTGCATATGCTTGATCAGTTCATAATAGGAGTCGATATTCTTGACATGCATGTCAGCAAAGAGCTTGTACCGCCGTTCCATTTCCGCCACAGCCCAGCGTAAAGCTGCGGCGGCCTTTTTCGGATCCGTAACCACTGGTGAAATCAGATGGGGAATGCCGTCAAAAGCAGTCAGCTCCACCCGCTTTGGATCTACTAACAACAGCTTGACCTCATCCGGGGTGGCGCGGTACAGCAGGCTGACAATAATCGAATTCAAACATACGCTTTTCCCGGAGCCGGTCGCTCCGGCGATCAGCAGGTGCAGCCACTTGCACAGATCACCAATGACCGGATTGCCGGCAATGTCTTTGCCCAGAGCCAAAGCCACTTTGGAGGGGTGATTGGCAAAATCGGGGTGCTCCAGCACATCCCTGAGGCGTACCATCTGGGTTTCCCGATTGGGCACTTCGATACCCACCACTGATTTCCCGGGAACCGGTGCCTCAATCCGGACACCAGTGGCAGCCAAAGCCAAAGCAATATCGTCCGCCAGGCTGGTGATCCGGCTGACTTTGATCCCGGGCCCGATTTGCAGTTCATACCGGGTGACCACCGGCCCCTGGCAGATATTGACTACTTTTGCGTCTATGCCGAAGTTGGAGAACGTTTCTTCCAAAAGCTGCTGGTTATTCTCTCCGCCGCTGCGCTTACTCGTCGGGACACTTTTCTTCAGCAAATAGACTGGGGGCAGCAGATAGTCCTTTTGGGGTGGCTCAAGGAGCGTAAATCCTTCACTCCCCGGTTCAACAGCGAGTTCCCGGTTGTCCAGCCTTATGTCTGTTTCAGCTGGATCGTCCTCCAGGGCTTCGGCCGGATCTGCTTGTTCTTGCCGCGGTGGTGCCGAATGTTTCTGCGCTTTGGCTGGTTTCGGCCGGCTTTTCCCTTTGGTTCCGGAGGCTGCCGGCGGATTCGGATGGACTTCGAGCTCTTGGCGCGCCCGGCGTTCCTTCGCCTCTCTGAACTTGTGGACCATATCCTTGAACAAGCAAAGGACCGCCCCTATCCCGTCCCGGAACAGGCCGAGGATCAACTGCCAGAGGCCGCTGATGACTCTCAGCAGCGAGATGTCAAAAACAAGGATGATCCCAATCAGTCCAAGCCCGCCCAAAACCACATAACTGCCGATACGGCCGAAGGCTGAAAGAAACAGAACCATCAAGATGGCGCCGACAACGCCAGATCCGGTGTCCAAGCGCATTTTGGCGATCATGATTTCCTCCGCCATGGATGGCGGCATCTGATACCCTCGATACACCGTCACCATGTGGTAGAAGGCAAAGAGACCGCTTAACAACAGCAGGCAGCCCAACAGCCGCCGCAGGCGCAGCAGCCACGGCCGGCCCAAAAACATACTGACGGACATGATTACCAACAGTGCTGTAATCAATACCGCCAGCTCACCAAAGGCGACAGCCAGCCAGCTGCGCAGCTTAAGCCCGACCCAGCCGGTGGCATCGGCATACAAGCTTATTAAGGAAAAAACAGCCAGTGAAAACACGATAATTCCGATGATTTCACGCTGTCTCGCATTCAACGGCCTCAAGGTCAACCACCCCAGTAATGTGTTCGACGGATTGAGATCAATAACCTGCTATTTTTCACGGCAGCATTTGATTAATCCCGATCACAGCGGCCATTCTGCCGGCCTGGCTGCCGCTGCGGCGGTAAGAATAAAACTGCTCGCTGCAGCAGGTGCAGATTTCCGTGCAGTGGATGCGGCTGCGGTCGATGCCGCAGGCTTCCAGCTGCAGCACGTTTGCCAGCTTTAGATTCAGATAGATGCCTTCCTCACGCTCCTCTATCGTACTTTGCGGGAACTGTTCCGCTACTTGCCGCCCAACTTGGTAACAGCATTGGCCGATTGACGGGCCGACGGCTGCCAGAATTTGACCCGGGTCTACCTGATACAGAACCACCAATGTTTCCACCATTTTCTCGACGATCCGGCCCACCGTTCCCCGCCACCCGGCATGGGCTATGCCGACCACCTTACGTTCGGGCACTAGAAAGAAAACAGGGACACAATCGGCAAAGAAACAGGCCAGCAAAATCCCTGGTGCATCAGTTACCAGGCCGTCGGTTCCGGGCAGCGCCGACTCCAGCGTATAAGCACCACTGCCTCTATGGGCAAGGCCTACTTGAGCAATCATGGTTTCATGGATCTGTCTGCCGCATACCCACTGATCCAAAGAAAATCCTAAAAAGTCTGCCAATTGGGCGCGCTTGGCTGTGACTTCTTCGGAATCTCCACCCACATGCAAAGCCAAGTTGCCCCATTCTTTAGTGGTGAACCCATGGCAAAGCCATTCATATTCATTCCAGCCCGGCACCTGCCACAAACCGGACATTTTACGTTCCTCGCACATATTCAATCTCCTTTAAGCAGCTGCTGCAGCTCGTTCATGAAACTGTTGATATCCTTGAACTGCCGGTAGACTGAAGCAAAACGCACATAAGCAATTTCGTCAAGTTTCTTCAACCGTTCCATCACAATTTCCCCAATTTGTTCCGATGATATCTCCCGATCAGTCTTGTTGCGCACTTCTCTTTCAATCTCGTCAATCATTGCCTCAATGGCGTCGAGCGATATCGGCCGTTTTTCGCAGGCCCGCAGAACCCCGTTTAGTATCTTGTTGCGGCTGAACGGCTCGCGCCGGCCGTCCTTTTTCACAACCATGAATGGCACTTCATCCAAACGTTCGTATGTAGTAAAGCGGCGGCGGCACTTGGTGCATTCCCGCCTGCGCCGGATCGAGGCCCCTTCTTCCGTAGCCCGTGAATCCAATACTTTACTTTCACTGTGAAAACAAAAAGGGCACCGCATAACTCCACCTCAGAATAGATATTTAAGTATATTATACATCATAATCGTTCTCTCTGCCATGCCCTGTACTTAGGAGGCGCATCCAATTTCGAACGCACCAGAATGACGTCGACGCCGATCAGCACAACATCCCGCCAAGGAATCTCCAAATCGTCATGCCGCAAAAAGCGGAGCAACCCCTGCTCAGGCCGTTCCAGCACCAGATATCTCAAAGCACCTGTGTCAGGATCAAGATCGACATCGCAGACATACCCCAAGAAACGGCCGTCTTCGATGTTGATTACATCCAGGCGCTGCAGCTCACTGGTTTTGATATACATGGCCTTCCCTCCGTTCTCACTGTATGTATATGCGGCGGCATAAAAAAAGAAACGGCCCCAGCCGTTTCCCGGTCGATAAGGTAAATAAGTTGCACCGCTATCTGGATTCAAGCAGCGGCACCGCGAGCTGCTTGGCGGATTGGAAGTTTGCAGCCAGCCAAGCTTCGAACCGCTCCACTGCCTTGCTGCGCCTCAGCCGTTCCCACAGGCGGGATCTGATTTGAATGTCCCCTTCTTCTAAATGAGGAGCCAGTGTGATCACTCCATCAGAGCCCGGATCTGCCGCGGCGGTTTCCAGATAACACAAGGGAGGAAACAGAACACACCACCAGTTGTCACCCCTGCCCGCACCTATGATTACCCGCAGTGCTTCATACTCACCCGCAGGCAGAAGGACACCCCCATACTCTCTATCAGGAAAGGGAAACGATCCCAATTCCATACGGATTTCATAATCATACCCGGCACGGGTAACAGCTGCGAGGGCTGCTTCTTCTATCTGCTGCCAATGATCGACAATCCGCTGCACGGCCTCCAACCGATCACCAGCATCCAGTAATATAGCTTGAGTTTCAGCCAGAATCGCATCTCTGACTTTCAGCTTTAAATCCTGGTCTTCCGGACTGTTGCTGTTGGCGATTACATGCAGCCGCACTAGATTCGCATTGTTGTAGACGTAGACGCCGCTGGGAGTGCTGAGCACACTCCCGATCCAACAGCCGGCAGCCGCCAGCACAACGATGGCAATACAGACAGCAATCCGGGCTGATATGCTCTTTTGAATCATACCTTTACCTCCTTCAGGATGTTGCCAGAAAGCGTCTCAGATGTTTCAACGCCGCTTTTTCCAACCGCGAAACCTGAGCTTGGGAGATGCCGATCTCTTCCGCTACTTCCATTTGAGTCCGTCCGTCAAAAAATCTCATGGTCAGGATCAGTTTCTCCCTTTCACTCAGCCTTTCCATCCCTTCTTTGATCGATACACCTTCAATCCAGTTGCCGTCAGTATTCCGCTCATCACGTATTTGGTCCATCACAAAGATCGGATCCCCACCGTCATGGTAGATCGGTTCAAACAGCGATATCGGCTCTTGAATAGCATCAAGTGCAAAAACAATATCCTCGCGTGGAATCTGCAGTTCATCTGCGATCTGACTGATAGTAGGCTCTTGGGCGTGTTTGTTCGCGAGAGCGTCTCGCACCTGCAGGGCTTTATAGGCAATGTCCCGCAGCGAGCGGCTGACCCGGATCGGATTGTTGTCCCGCAGGTATCTTCTAATTTCACCTATAATCATAGGGACTGCATACGTCGAGAACTTGACATTCTGGCTGAGGTCAAAGTTGTCGATGGCTTTCATCAAGCCGATGCAGCCCACTTGAAACAGGTCGTCCACATATTCACCGCGGTTGTTGAAACGCTGGATGACACTGAGTACCAGCCTTAAATTACCCTGAACCATCTCCTCTCGGGCAGATCTGTCACCCTGGCTGATTCTGACCAAGAGCTCCCGCATCTTTTTATTGGATAAGACGGGGAGTTTGGAGGTGTTCACACCGCAGATCTCTACTTTGTTCATTCTGACCTCCCCTTGCATGGACATTACAGCATCAGTATTGCCAAGATCTTGCGCTTCTATTCTGATCTGCCGGGCTTTGGCAAATGTTCCCGGACAAAGAAGGAAAACACGGATCTGCCTCCAAATATTCCCGTATAGATCAAAACCAAAGGAGGGATCGAATGCCGGGTTACATCATCTATGTGGATGCACTGATTCTACGGCTGGCAGCCAATTTTTTCTTTGAATTCATTCTGCTGTGGGCGGCTGCTGAAGCAACCCGTTCCCACACTACCCGGCTCCGGTTGGCATTGGGAGCTTCCGTCGGGACGCTGCATCATCTCCTGTTCCTGCTGTCAAGCTACAGATTGATCCCTTTCTACGGTTTGCTGCGATTCTTCCCCACACTGCTCGTTGTATCAGTCATCATGGTCCTGGTTACCTTCTACCCTGTCTCCAAAGGAAAACTCTTGCGGATATTGGCGTACTTTTACGGTATCGGTTTTCTCAGCGCGGGCGCTGGGATGGCAGCGGCTTATCTATTTGGAACTGAAGCCAACCCTCAATCGACAGTCGGCGTTTTGGTTTCGATTGCGGTAACATTGATCATTGCCGAGCTGGGTTGGGGTATTGTTCAAAGAAGAGTTTATCAGCGTTTTTACCAACTGCCGATCACCGCTGTTTTCAGCGGCAGAGAAGTATGCCTCAACGCATTGATCGACACAGGCAACCATCTCAAAGATCCCCTCACGGCACAGCCGGTAATCGTCGTAGAACAGAATGCCATCCTCCCATTATTTGACCCTCAAACCGCCGCGTTTATTCAAGAATTGTGCTCAGGCAACCTTGACGCGGTCTCTGATTATACCGATGCCTCCATCGCTGTACGGCTGCGGATGATTCCATTTCAGGCCATTGGGGTTCAATCAGGTGTATTAGTCGCGTTTAAGCCGGACCAAATCATGATACGGCAGCATAAGGAGGAACTGCCGGTCGCTGATGCGCTCATCGCCATCTACCAGCACCAACTCGATCCCAGAGGCGAATACCAAGCGCTGCTCCCCCCGGAACTGCTGGAAAGGCCGGCAGCCCCGGCGGCAGCGGCAAAATCTATTCTAGGAGGGGAAACCAGCCATGCGGCTCAGTCTGAACGTAAAGCTTAAGATCAGGCTGCTGATGATCCGGCTCCTCACCGGCGTTCGGATCAAACCTCCGATTCACTATGTGGGCAGCAGCGAAGTCCTGCCGCCTCCCTTGACTGCAGACGAAGAAACCGAGCTTCTAAACAAACTGCGCCAAGGAGACACGCAGGTCAAGTCGCCTCTGATCGAACACAACCTGAGGCTGGTGGTCTATATCGCCCGTAAGTTCGAAAACACTGGTATCTTTATCGAGGACTTGGTTTCCATCGGCACAATCGGTTTGATTAAAGCCGTAAACACTTTCGACCCTGACAAGAACATCAAGCTGGCGACCTATGCATCTCGCTGTATCGAAAATGAGATATTGATGTACCTGCGGCGTACGAGCAAGATCAGGGCTGAAGTTTCTTTTGACGAACCGCTCAATATTGACTGGGACGGCAATGAACTCGTGCTGGCAGATGTCGTGGGCAGCGAGAGCGACGTAGTCAAACATATCGAAGAAGAAGTGGACAAAGCCCTGCTCAAGCAAGCCATGCAGAAACTGTCGGGCAGGGAAAAAAAGATTATGGAACTGCGTTTTGGGCTCAACAATGGAGTGGAGAAAACACAGCGGGAAGTTGCGGATCTGTTGGGGATTTCCCAGTCGTATATCTCACGCCTGGAAAAGAAGATTCTTAAAAAGCTGCAGCGGGAGATCAGGAAAATGAATTAATAACAAAAGAGAGGCCGCAGCCTCTCTTTTTTGCTCACAATTTTACTTGCGCCGTAAAAACGCTGGTATGTCCAAATCCTCGCTGGTGAAAGGTTTGAGCTCCAACTCAAGTGCTGGAGGCTTGTCCGGTCGCTCCGCCACCTCGAAGCCGGTGGCAATGACGGTGACAATAATTTGATCCTGAAGTTCTTCATTGATTACAGCCCCGAAGATGATGTTGGCATCTGGGTCGGCGGTCTCGGCCACAATTCCAGCGGCTTCATTGACTTCAAACAGGCTCAGATTGGAGCTCCCAGCCAGGCTGAGCAGAATACCCTTCGCTCCCCTGATTGATGCTTCCAACAGCGGACTGGAAATCGCTTGTTTGGCAGCCTGCATCGCCCGATCGTCGCCGGAAGCTTGTCCAATTCCCATCAAGGCCGAACCGGCATTGGTCATGATCGCTCGGACGTCGGCAAAGTCAAGGTTGATCAAACCGGGTACCGTGATCAAGTCTGAAATTCCCTGCACACCTTGGCGCAGGACATCATCGGCTATCCTAAAAGCATCGAGGATACTGGTCCTTTTGTCGACTACCTGCAGCAGCCGGTCGTTTGGGATGGTGATCAAAGTGTCGACCTTTGCTTTCAGCATTTCAATACCTTTTTCCGCCTGTACCTGCCGCCTGCGGCCTTCAAAAGCAAACGGCTTCGTCACTACACCCACGGTCAGAGCGGAACATTCCTTGGCAATTTCGGCGATTACAGGCGCAGCGCCGGTTCCTGTGCCTCCTCCCATGCCGGCAGTGATAAACACCATATCGGCACCATCAAGCACAGCGCGGATCGCTTCCCGGCTTTCCTCAGCTGAACGCTGGCCAATTTCAGGGTTGGAACCTGCACCTAAACCCTTTGTCAGTTTTTCACCAAGTTGGATCTTATCAGGGGCCTCAGAGAGCTGCAGGGCCTGAGCATCCGTGTTCATGGAAATAAAGTGCACTCCCTGCAGATTGGCGCGAATCATGCGGTTGACAGCGTTGCTGCCGCCCCCGCCAACACCGACCACCTTTATACTGGCATACTGGCTGCCTTCTAGCTCAAACTCGAACATAAGATCCCCCTTCTCTGCAATTCCGAAACTAGCCAAGTCCACATTTGTTAGTTCCACACGAACCTAACGATTTCCTTTTTATTCAACAATAACCGGGCTGTTGGCAACCCGTAAATCGATTTTTTTGGGGACAACTTTTTGCTTGGCCAATTCTTCCATGACCAATTCCAAAGCAGCCACTTTCCGGTCGAGCTCCCGCAGGCTCCCGAACAGTATCTGCGTGCCGGATCTGGTGATCAGCATTTGTTCGCGGCTGTTCCATTCCGAGATATTGTCGTATAGGCTGGCTGGTAGCCGCGACAACAGCCGTGCAATCGCGATCAGCTGCTCACTGGCTTCCAGATCCCCATTGGTGACCAAAGGCAGTGAACCATAGCTGAACCCACGCGGCGGCGGCAGGAGCACACCCTCTCGATCCAACAAGAAGAAGCTGTCATTGTTGACGACGAGAGCAATTGGCTGCCGTTCCGTGACATGCACTGTCAAACGATTGGGCCAACTCCATGTCACATGCGCCGCCTTGATCCACACATGGGCACTGATTTCATCCTCAAGAGCTTGTTTGTCAACCCGGAACACATTTCCGCGGGGAGAGCCAGCTGCATCCAGCAGGTCGTTTGGGGACAGCAAAGTGAGCCCAACCCATTCCAGCTGCTCAAGCACAAAATAGCGGGAATTCAGGAATGCGTATGTAGCCAAAACAACGATGATAATAATGATAGATATTATTCTACGCTGCATCTGTCTCTCCTTCTCCAGCGGAAAAATTGCCGGCTTGCTCGTCAGCCCTCCTCTTCCGCCTGGGCAATCTTTGCTCCCACAGCCTGCAGTTTGGCGATCATCCGCTCATAGCCGCGCATGATATGCTCTACACCAGAGATTTCTGTCGTACCGTATGCCGCCAGGCCGGCTATCACCAAAGCCGCCCCTGCCCGCAGATCCATAGCGCGCACTGATGCCCCGGACAGCTGCTTGACGCCTCGGACTACCGCTGAATTAGAGTCCAGTTGGATATCCGCCCCCATCCGCCGCAGTTCTTCCACATGGCCGAACCGGTGGGAATAGATAGTTTCCTTAATCACACTGCTTCCCTGCGCCAAGGTCATCAGGCTCATGAACTGGGGCTGCAGATCCGTGGCAAACCCTGGGTAAGGTAAGGTGATGATGTTAGCAGGCTGGATGTTCCTCCCGCCTTCGATTACAATCGAGTCCGGCCCAACGCTGAGATGGGCATTAGCCTCTTCCAGCTTGCTCAAAAGGACTTGAATGTGCTGGGGAATCACGTTTTCCAGTTTGACTTTACCGCGGGTCACAGCAGCAGCAATGAGATAGGTACCTGCCTCAATCCGGTCGGGAATCACCGTGTACTCTGCACTGCCCAAATGCTCCTCCGCCACACCTTCGATTACGATTTCGCTGGTTCCAGCTCCACAGATGCGGGCACCCATTTGATTGAGGAAGTTCTGGACATCGACTATTTCCGGTTCACGTGCCGCATTGTGGATAACAGTCCGGCCTTTGGCCAGCGTCGCAGCCATCATGATATTTTCCGTGGCACCGACGCTGGGAAAATCCAGCGATATTTCATGTCCAGCCAGCCGTGAACAGTTGGCGGTAATGAACCCATGTCTTTCGTCGATCACTGCCCCCAGGCGTTCCAGGTTCTTCAGGTGCAGATCAATTGGCCGATCGCCTATTGCACAGCCGCCGGGCTTGGCAATGCGCACCCTGCCCAGTCGGGCGAGCAGCGGCCCCATCACCTGAATCGACGCTCGCATCTCCCGCACCAGTTCGGTCGGGGGTTCCCCATGGATTTCATCTACATCCAAAGTCAACGTGGAATCTGCATAGTGGGCTTCCACTCCCAAAGCTTCCAGCACGCCTATCATGGTAAAGACGTCCTTGATTTCGGGAACGTCGTGGATTACAAAACGGCCTTTGCCGAGCAGTGCGGCGGCCATGAGTTTCAGCACAGCGTTTTTTGCTCCACTAACACGAATTACGCCTCTAAGTGGGTATCCACCTTCGATCAATACCTTTTGCATCCAATCACCTCGTCAGTGCTTCTCCAGCACTGACTATAGTATGCAGGTGCTAGAATTTGGTGAAAGGACGCCTCAATAAATCTATGAGCGGTTCTGCCTGGAAATATTCAAGAGCACGCCGACACTGGCCAGGCTGATCAAAAGCGACGAACCGCCATAGCTGATAAATGGTAAGGTGATTCCAGTCACAGGCAGTGTCCCAGTCACTACTCCGATATTCAACATGGCTTGAAACCCGATGGTGGATGTCAGGCCGATCGCCAACAGACTTCCAAACATATCAGGCGCATTGAGGGCAATCTTCAGCCCCCGCCAAGCAATAATGAAAAACAAGAGCAAAACCAATACCCCGCCGATAAAGCCCAGTTCTTCACAAAGGATGGCGAAAATAAAATCGGTGTGGTGTTCTGGGAGGTAAGAAAACTTCTGCCTGCTGTTGCCAAGCCCCAGGCCAAAAAAGCCACCTGATCCGATGGCAGTCAAGGATTGAATCACATTCCAGCCGGCACCCGTGGGATCAGCCCACGGATCCAGAAATGCCATCAACCGTTTCAACCGATAAGGCTCATACCTGATCAAGTAATAGATTCCGGGAATTGCCAGACAGCCGAGGGCGGCCATCTGCCCCAGATGCGCCCCGCCGGCAAACAAAATCATAACCACCGTGAACGCCAAAGTCATTGCTGTGCCGAAATCGGGTTCTATGATGATTAAGGCACATTGAATGCCCAGAATCACCAAAAGCGGCAGCAGGCCTGTAAAGAAGCGTCTAACCCGCTCTCTTTTGGTGGCGATGTAGACAGCAGTGTAGTTGACCATCGCCAGTTTGGCGATTTCCGAAGGCTGCAGATTGAAGAAGCCCAGATCTATCCAGCGTTTGGCGCCGCCGATGTCCTCGCCGATCACTAATACCAGAACCAAGAGGACAAGGGCAATCGCCACCCCCGGGAGAGCCAAGTACTGGTAAACATGATAATCCACATTAGCGGCCACGAACATTAGCAGTAGGCCGATTACTGCCCACATAGTCTGCCGTTTGACGTAATAGTGCGGATCCCGGAAATCGTTGATCCCCATAACAGAGGAAGCACTAAACACCATGATCAGACCGATGCTCAGCAGTGCGATCACCGCGGTAAAGATTATCAGATCAATTTTCCCCTCGCGGGTAAACAGTGTCACCGATAATCGCCCCCTCCCCTAATCTATATTCGACTAGAGGATTGCCAACAACCCAAGCAAAGCAAAAAATAAGCCGATCAGCCAGAACCGGGCAACGATCTTCGGCTCTTCCCATCCGATAAGCTCGAAATGGTGGTGCAGTGGGGCCATTTTGAAAAACCGTTTGCCCTTGGTCAACCGGAAATAGGTTACTTGAACAATGTCGGACAAAGTCTCGATCACAAACAGACCGCCGACGAGCGCCAAATGAAAAGGAGTGCGGGTAAGCACTGCCATTACTCCCAAAGCGGCACCAAGTGCCAGTGCCCCAGTGTCGCCCATGAAGATAGCGGCTGGGTGTGCATTGAACCATACGAAGCCGAGACAGGCTCCAGCGAGGCTTCCAGCAAATACCGCGAGGTCAAGATTACCCAATAGGTACCCGATGGCACCATAACTAGCTGCGGCGATGGCCACAGCCCCTGCCGCCAACCCATCCAATCCGTCGGTCAGGTTCACAGCATTAGTGGCGCCAAGCATAACGCCGAGAGTTAGGACAACATAGACCACAACCGGAAGTTCGACCGTGATGTCCGTAAAGGGAACGAGCACTGTGCTGCCAATATCATTCCTTGACAATGCATAGAGAGCTACGAGAATGGCGATGAAAGCCTGCCCCAACAGCTTGTGCCTTGCCTTCAGGCCCAAAGATCTGCGTGTGAGTATTTTCAGCAGATCATCCAGGAAACCGATAGCCCCGAATGCAGCTGTGATAAAGACCGCAAACAGCAGATGTGTGGAGCCTTTGCTCAGAGCCACAGAGGAAACCACAAGGCCGGCAAGGATCATGATCCCACCCATGGTTGGAGTGCCCTCTTTCTGCAGATGCCGCCGCGGCCCGTCTGTCCGCACATTCTGGCCGAATTTCAGCTTTGTCAGATAGCGAATCGCGGCTGGCCCAATCAATATAACGACCACACATGCAATTAACGCTCCAAACAACGGCAAATACGCTATGCGCTCCACTATTCTTACCTCGCTTTTAAGGCTGCTGCCACCTGGTCCAGGGCAACGGCGCGTGACGCTTTCACCAAAACCAAGTCACCTTGTTCGATGAATTGATCAAGTTCCGCCATCAGCTGTTCCACCGTTGAATATATTCGGATATTAGCTGGGGAAAATCCTGCCGACTGGGCACCTTTGCTCATTAAATAAGCATTTTTGCCGACAAACACCAGCAGATCGCCAACCTCAGCAGCTTTGATCCCCACCTGTTCATGGGCGGTGTCGGATATAGGCCCAAGTTCATACATGTCACCCAAGATGGCAACTTTGCGCCGGCCGCCGCCCATCTGGTTGAGGGTGGCGAGAGCCGCTTCCATGGAGGCTGGGCTTGCATTATAGGCATCATTGATGATCATCACGCCGTCAGGACTGTAGTCGATTTCCAGGCGCATACCGCTGAACTCCGCTTCAGGCAGAGCTTCGATGGCAATGGAAATTGGAATGCCGAACTGGATGCCGACTCCGATGGCCGCCAGACTGTTGTAGACATTATGGACACCGGGTATCGGCAGTTCCACCTGGTAGACCTGGTTGTTCCACCTTAGGTCATAACTCACCCTGCCGCGGCCGTCAACGGAAATATTGTCAGCCCGCAGCTGATTCTGTCCATCTCTGCCGTAGAATAGGACATGTTTCGCTTTGACAGCATGCTGGCGGATTAGGGGATCATCCCCGTTCAGTACTGCACTTCCACCCGGCTTTATCCCAAGCAGAATCTCTGCTTTGGCCTCGGCAATGTTTTCAATGCTCCCCAGACGTTCCAGATGGACTGGGTAGACATTGGTGATAACAGCAACCTGCGGCGGTGCAATCTCCGTCAGGTGTTTAATCTCGCCCAATCCGCGCATCCCCATTTCCAAAACCAGCACTTCATGGCTTGGTTCGATGCCCAAGATGGTCAGCGGCAGGCCGATTTCGTTATTATAGCTGCCTTTGGTTTTACAGACATGGTATTTTGCTCCCAAGACAGCTGCGGTGAAGTCTTTGGTGGTAGTCTTGCCATTGCTGCCGGTGATGGCCACCACAGGAATCCCCAGCTTCTCCAAGCAGCTCTTGGCCAGCTTTTGCAGGGCGAGCAAGGGATCATCCACCTCAATAACCCGCTGGTTTTGGCCCCAGCCTCGCTTAACGACAGCATATCCACCTGCATCCAGTACATCACCGACAAAATTGTGGCCGTCGGTTTTGGACCCCGGCAGTGCGAAAAACAGGCTTCCAGCGGAGGCCTGGCGGCTGTCGATAATCACCTTCTCAATTCTCGTCTGATCGCTGCTTTGCTTTCCCAAGATGGATGCTGCTTCCGCAAAAGTCAATGGGAACATGGCTTACAGCTCCTTCAAGACGCGCCTGGCTTCTGCCCGGTCGTCAAATTCAATCGTATATCCGGCAAACTCCTGATAAGTCTCATGCCCTTTGCCGGCTATCAATACCACATCTCCCGCAACGGCCATTCTAATGGCCTTCTCAATGGCTTTACTGCGGTTGGGCTCAATATCGTACGCAAAATCTGCTCGTTGGCCGCAGATGGGCAGCACACCTTGTTCGATTTCCCGGCAGATAGCCAGCGGGTCTTCACTGCGCGGATTGTCCGAGGTAATGATCACATAATCGCTCAGCTCCGCGGCAGCTTGGCCCATCAGCGGCCTTTTGGCCCGATCCCGATCACCGCCTGCACCGAAGACTGTGATTACCCGGTTTTCCACAAACCCGCGGACCGTCTTGAGCACATTCCGCAAACTGTCGGGTGTGTGGGCATAATCGACGATCACTGCGAAATCCTGGCCCATGTTCACCAGTTCAAACCGTCCAGGAACACCAGAAACTCGTTCCAATCCGGCCTTGACGCCGGCAAGATCAACACCGGCAGCTAGGCATGCCGTTCCGGCAGCCAACGTATTGTAGACATTGAACCGTCCCGTAAGGCTAAGTTCGAGCGGTACTGTTCCAAACGGGGTGAGCAGTTGGTATTTGACCCCTTTGCTGGTTATATGAATATCACCGGCGCGAATCTGGGCCGGCTGCTCGATTCCATAACTGTACACCGGCGCTGAACTTGCGGCCGCCATCCTCAATCCATAGGTATCGTCAAAATTTACTACTGCTGTTTTCCCTGTTTTCACATGCTCCTGCATTAAGCCGGCGAACAGTTTCGCCTTTGCCTGAAAGTAATGCTCGAAATCGTGATGAAAATCCAAGTGGTCCTGTGTCAGATTGGTAAAGACAGCAGTATCGAATTCCAAACCGGCCGTGCGGTTCAGTTCCAAAGCATGAGATGAGACTTCCATGACCACATAGTCCAGGTTATGGGCTGCCATCTCAGCAAGTAAAGCCTGGAGATCCAGTGATTCCGGAGTCGTCCGCTGGGCGGGGACCACTTTGCTGCCGATCAAAACTTGGATCGTCCCGATCAAGCCAACCCCATAACCAGCCTGTTCCAAGATGGATTTGATCAAATAAGTAGTCGTGGTCTTGCCGTTGGTACCGGTCACACCAATCACCCGCAGCCGCCGGGATGGATGGTCAAAATAAGCAGCGGCCATTTTACCCATAGCAACCCGGGTATCCGGAACCAGAATTTGTGTTATGCCGGGTTCGACCTCCTGAATTTGCTCCACAACCACGACAACGGCACCTCTGGCGATAGCTTCATTGATGTAGTTATGGCCGTCCGCTTTAAAACCGCGAATCGCAAAAAAGACTTCGCCCGGTTTGATTTTCCGTGAATCGTAGCATAATCCCGAAACAGTCTGGTCCTGGCCGATTATTGCACAATCCAGGCTGGCCGTCAGCTCAGATATTCGCACCATGCTGGTTCCCCCTGTAGGACTAGAGTACCTGCTGTTGTATTTTTATGGCTGAAATTCCACTTCGATAACCGAACCAATGGGCACCTGCGTTCCAACTGCAGGTGTCTGGCGGACAGCAATTCCACTGCCCTTGGGACGGAACTGTAACCCCAGTTCATTGATGAGTGCGGATACATCCCGCATGCTTTTACCGATCAAATTCGGCACTGTGACCATGATCGGTTCCGATTCCTCATAGAAAAGCAAGTTCACTGCTGATTGGGGCAGCACCCTGCTGCCAGGGCTGGGAATCTGTTCCCGGACAATCTGGCCCTTGTTCAAAGGATTCACAGTCAGTTGGTTTTCTTTAAGGATCTTTTCCGCTTCAGCCGCAGTGTAGTTCCGGACATTGGGCACAATGGCCATGGGTGTCGACTGAACTATGGACTGTTTGCGGGGGACGCCCAGATAGTTAAGGATTTGTTCCGTCACAGTCTGAAATACAGGTGCTGCCAGAACGCCGCCGTAACGGATCTCGGTCTGTGGTTGGTACAGCACTACCAATACAGCGATCTGGGGGTTGTCTGCCGGGGCAAATCCTACAAATGAAGCGACCCGATCTTCGCCATAGCCGCCCTGTGTTGGCACTTCCGCTGTTCCAGTCTTGCCCGCGACCTCAATCCCGACGATCCTAGCCCTGCTGCCGGAACCGTTGTTCACCGCCGATATCAAAAACTCGGTCAGCAGCTTGCTGGTCTCAACGGCAATAGGCTGAGCCACCACTTCCGGTTCAGTCCTTTGGACAATCTTGCCGTATTCATCACGGACCTCCGCGACATAGTAGGGCTTCATCACTTTACCGCCGTTGGCAACAGCACTGACTGCTGTCAGCAGCTGCAGTGGTGTTACGGCAATGCCCTGGCCAAAACCGATATTGGCCCACCGCAGTGTTTCCCCATATACCGTCTGCCCCGGCTTCGGCAGAATCCCCGCAGCCTCACCAGGAAAATCAATGCCGGTTTTTCTACCATAACCAAAGCCAGCCAAATACGGGTAAAAGCGCTCAGGGCCCATTTCAACCGCAAGCTGGGCAAAAATGATGTTATCCGATCGTTCAATAGCTTCCAGGAAGGTGATGTGGCCGTTGCCGTAGATGTTCGAGCTGCGGACCGTACCGCCGCCCACTTCCCACACAGGCCCGCTGTAGAACTGGCGGTTGGCGTCGACAATGCCCAGATCTAGGGCTGCCGCCGCGGTGAAGATTTTGAAGGTCGAGCCAGGCTCATACAGATCAGTGACGGCGATATTGCGGCGATTTGCTGCAGGGTATGCCTGATAGTTGTTCGGATCGAAGGTTGGATAGACGGCGTTGGCGAGGAGCGCCCCTGTTTTGGGATCCATCACCAAAATCAGCCCAGCACTGCTTCGCGATGCACTGACCGCCGTCTGGAGCTCTTTTTCGACAATATACTGGATAGTGGCATCCAGAGTGAGGATCAGATCATAGCCGTTAACGGGCGGCACCATGTCTTCCAAGCCGCCTGGGATCCGGCGTTGGACTGCGTCTTTCTCAACCTTGAGCGTGCCCGGAGTCCCTTTCAGCAGATGATCATACTGATACTCGATTCCTTCCAACCCCTGGTTGTCAATGCCAGCAATACCAATGACATGCGCCGCCAAAGACCCTTGAGGGTAAAAACGCTGCGGCCGGGTAATCAAGCGGATGCCCGGAATATTCAGCTTTTGAATCGCATTGGCGGCCTCAAGGCTGAGCTTCCGGGCCAACCAGAAGTTTCTCTGTTTCGCATCATTCTCGATTAACAGCGCCTCAATCTCCTCAACGCTCAGATCCAAATAAGGTGCCAACTGCTGCGCTGCAGCACGGGGATCGCGCTGGCGGCTGGGAATGACATGGATGGAATACGCGTCAACACTTCTGGCCAGCAGCTCAAAATTGCGGTCATAGATATTGCCGCGCTGGGGATCAATTAACTCTGGCTGCAGCCGCTGAGCTTGAGCCAAATTAGTGTACCGGGATTTGCTCCACAGCTGCAGATATCCTAACCTCAGGCACATCGCCGTTGTAAACAAGGCAAAAAGAATAAACAGTACTGCACTTCTCCGGTAAATCCGCTTCCTATTGGCCAAGTCTCCCAGCTTCAACTCCCCCTACCGGCAGCAGTTGGTTCAACCAACTGGCAATCCGGGCAAACAAATGATTGTATTGTTCTTCGTGTGTATCAATCCAACCTCCTGCGTCCGGATTGAGATTTTGCTGGGTATTGAGTACTAAAATATGTGTACCTGTGGGATCCACCATTCCCAATTCCTGCCTGGCTATGGCTTCAATGGTAGTCAACCGGCTGGCTTCCTTTAGAGTCAGCAGCAAGTACTCCTGCTCCTGCTGCAGTTCAGTCAACTGCTTTTCCAAGATACCGATATTCACACTCAGCTGCATCGTCACTACCTGCTGATGGAGATAATAAAACGCACCACAAGCAACCAGCATTGCCGTGAGGCAGATCAATGCCGGCAGCGGCACGCGCACCTTGTGTTTGCGGTTGCTGACAGGCAGCACCGTTTGATATTCCGGCTCATAATCTACCAGTTTCAGAGCAGGTTCCATCTTATGTATCCTCCTCGGAGCAGCGCTCGCATACCCGCAGCTTCGCACTTCGGGCCCTTGGATTGGCCGCGAGCTCTGCCTCGCTGGGTGTAAGTGGTTTCCTGGTGATCACAGTGACAAGCTGCCTTTGGCCACAGCTGCATATCGGCAGGCCAGGCGGACAGGTACAGGGATTGCTGAACAGGTGGAAAAGTTTTTTAACGATCCGGTCTTCCAGTGAATGAAAGGTGATCACACACAGCCGTCCCTGCGGGCGCAGCCGTTTCACGGCTTTCTCCAGTGCTTCGGCCAGAGCCCCCAGTTCATCGTTGACGACTATCCGCAAAGCCTGAAAGGTCCGCTTTGCTGGATGATGCCCGTCTATTCGAGCCTTTTTCGGCACTGCCGCCTTGATGATGGCGACCAGCTGGCCTGTAGTCTCAATAGGCTGCTTTCGCCGGTACTCGTCAATAAACTCAGCAATCCGGGCAGCCCAACGCTCTTCTCCATATTCTTTGATGATCCTGGCAAGTTCCCGCTTAGACAAGCCATTGACCAGATCATAAGCGGAAACCTGCCCGGTTGGATCCATACGCATGTCCAAACGTGCATCATGTTGATAGCTGAATCCTCGTTCCGCCTGATCCAATTGGGGCGACGAAACGCCGAGATCCATCACAATTCCGTCAACGACATCAACGTTCAATGCATCGAGGATCTGATCCAAATTGCGGAAGTTGCCTTGGACAAATTCAACGCTGGTGCCAAAACCTGCCAATCTGTGTTTGGCTGCCTCGATGGCATAGGGATCGCGGTCAATGCCAATCACACGGCAGTCTGGCTGAGTCTGGAGCATTTTCAGCGTGTGCCCTCCCCCACCAAGGGTGCAGTCCACGTAAATCCCTCTGGGTTTAAGGTGCAGTGCCTCGATTGTTTCTTTGGCCATTACCGGCTGATGTTCAAACTCCACACTGACTCATCCTCAACGCCCCTCAAATCCCCAGCTCCACAATGTTTTCCGCAATCTCCTCGTACGACTCTTCAGCCTGCTGCATATATTCTTCCCAACGGTGCCGGCTCCAAATCTCAATCCGGCTGGAAACACCGATCACGACCACATCTTTCTCAATATCAGCGTAATCGCGCAAATTCTGGGGAATCATGATTCGGCCCTGCTTGTCAAGCTCACATTCAGTGGCGCCGGAAAAGAAAAACCGCACGAACTGCCGGGCTGTACCTTTAGTCAGAGGCAGGGATTTCAGTTTTTCTTCCAAAACGCTCCACTCAGATTGGGGGAAAAGAAAAAGACAGTTATCCAAGCCCCGTGTCATAATGCCGGTTTCCCCGAGCACTTCACGGAACTTGGCGGGTATGATCAATCTTCCCTTGTTGTCCAGCGAATGCTGGTATTCGCCCATAAACATGAGCTGTTCACCTCTTTGGGAAGTCCCCCACTTTGCCCCACAATCTACCACTTGTTGACAATATTCGGTGTGGTTTGTGGGATTCCTGCTTTCCTGAGCGAAAAAAATAAAAAAAAAACTCTGATTTGTATCAGAGTTTTCGTACGAAGCCAAAACGGCTTCATTAGGCCTGCTAAGTGAATCTATAAGCCGAGTTCTGTCGAGGATGATCATCTATCTGGGACATTAGTTGCCTAATGCCTCGTGCGGCCAACCCGGGAGTCAAGCGGAACGGGCAATTCCTTCTCCCCTATTTGGCCTTGCTCCGGATGGGGTTTGCCTAGCCAATTAGTCACCTAACTGCTGGTGAGCTCTTACCTCACCTTTTCACCCTTACCTTTGCAGGCGGTATGTCTCTGTGGCACTTTCCTTAGGGTTGCCCCCACTGGGCGTTACCCAGCATCCTGCCCTGTGGAGCTCGGACTTTCCTCGGGAAAATCCCGCGATCATCTAATCCACTTAACAGCAGAAAGAGTATATCACAGATCTCCTTTTAGTGCAACAACACGTTCCCATCTCAGCTGCGGGTCGCTCCCAGCAAGTCTTTGTAGGTGTCTGCGTCCATCCCAATATCAGCTTTGCGTACGACAATATCTGACCCCTTTTCCCGAGCACAATCCACGCACCGCTTTGTCTGCGGCAGGGCCTGCAGCCTCTCTTCGGGGATCGGTTTTCCGCAGATCACACACTTTCGCGGAGCCAAGTCCTTCACCACCTTGATTGGGACTCAGTATCGAAACGGGTCTTCACCTTCCCAGTATTCAATCACGGTTACAGTTGGCAGTTTTGTCCGCAGATAAGCAGCCATTTTAGTAACCATGATGCTCTCTGTGGCAAAATGGCCGGCATCAATCACGGCAAGACCCAGTGCTTCGGCTTCCAAAGCGGCGTGGTACTTCAGGTCACCAGTAATCAAGACATCAGCCTGTTTGGACCACGCTGCATAGATCAAGTCACTGCCGGATCCGCCGCATACTGCAGCCTTGCTGCACTGTCTTTGAGGATCACCCACATACCTTACTTGGGTTTGCCACATTTTCCCCAACTTCGCCGCCAACTCAGCTAGGGGTATTGGATCAAGATATCCGATTCTGCCAAGCCCGTGTTCCTGATTAGGATCAGGCTCAAGAATCTTATGCTTGTGAAGACCCACTGATTCTGCCAACCAATAGTTTAACCCGAATTGGGCTCTGTCCAGGTTTGTATGGCAGGCATACACTGTGATTTTTCCGTTTAAAAGTTTCTCCGCAACCCGCCCAACCGGCAGATCTGTATTGATTGCCTGCAGTGGTTTGAAGATAAGCGGATGGTGGGCGACGATCAGATTGACATTGTCAGCCACGGCGCGATCGACAGTCTTTTCCGTCACCGTAAGCGCAACCATGATCCTGGTAACCAAAGCAGCCCTGGAACCAACCTGCAATCCTGAATTGTCCCACGCCAGGGCAAGCTCAGGCGGCGCCAGTGCTTCTACTGCCTTGATGCACGTGTCCACTGTCACTGACATGCTCTCACCTGTTTCCTGCCATCTTAGATCTTATGCCCGTATCGGGATCGTGTGACCCAATCAAGCAATGGTGGCATCATTCCAGCTTCCTTACTAATTTCGACCCCCATTCTGTGAATTCCTTCTCCTTGCAGGTTTGACGCTACACTGCGTACAGATACTCATACTGCACGGTGTACAGTTGGTGGTAAATCCCTTTTTGCGCCATCAGCTGCTCATGAGTGCCGATCTCAACGATCCTGCCATTTTCCACAACCATGATCCGATCTGCATTGCGGATAGTGGACAGGCGGTGGGCAATCACAAACGAAGTCCGCCCCTCAAGCAGCTTGTCGATCGCTTTCTGCAGCAGGATCTCGGTGTGGGTATCCACACTGGAGGTGGCTTCGTCAAGAATGAGGATCTGTGGATCGGCCAGGAGTACTCTGGCAAAACAGATCAGCTGCCGCTGTCCGATGGACAGGCGGGATCCCCGCTCATTGACCAACGTCTGGTAACCATCCTCCATCTCCATGATGAAATCATGGGCATAAACGGCTTTCGCGACTTCGACCACTTCCTCGTCGGTCGCGTCAAGTTTGCCGTAGCGGATGTTGTCCATCACGGTTCCGGAGAACATGAACGGATCCTGCAGCATGACACCGATTTTTGACCGTAGTGCCCCGAGGTCAAGTTCCCGGATATCATGGCCGTCGATCAGGACCTGCCCCTGAACGGGATCATAAAACCTGGCCAATAAGTTGATTATGGTAGATTTCCCCGAACCGGTGGGCCCCACCAGAGCGATAGTCTCGCCCGGCTGTACCACAAAATTGATGCCGCGCAGGACCGGTTTTTCCGGTTCATAGTGGAAGTGCACATTGCGGAATTCCACTCTCCCTTCGATGCGCTCCAGTTTATGCTCCGTCAGGTTGATGATCTGCGGTTTTTGATCCAACAGCTCAAAAATCCGTTCCGAAGACGCCATGGCCACCAACAGCTGATTATAAAAGTTGCTCAGCATCCGCACCGGTTCCCAAAACCGCTCCAGGTACAAGGCGAAAGAAATCACCACTCCGGGCGTGACACCATCGATTGCCAGCAGTTTCGAACCATACCAATAGACAATGATTGTTCCGATCACCGACACCAAATGGACTGCAGGGCCAAATGCCGAATTAAGGCGGATTGCCCGCATCCAGGAATTGAACACATCGCCGATCACCTCATGGAACAGACGGTCATTCTCTTTTTGCCGGACAAAAGCCTGGATCACCCGCATCCCTGTGATATTCTCGTGCAGGTATGCATTCATGTTGGCAACCTTTTTGCGCATGTCGCGCCACCGCCGTTTGATCTCATTGCGGGTCAGGACCAAGAGTGTCATGAACAGAGGCGCCGAGGCCAGTGTAACCAAGGCCAGCTTGGGGTGGATCACAAACATGGCGACAGCGATAACGACCAGTACCGACACCTCTGAGATGACATTGACAAACCCATTGGTGAACAGCTGATTGAGAGTGTTCACATCGTTGACGATCCGCACCATGACCTTTCCGGCAGAGTTGTTGTCGAAGAAGTTGTGGGACAGGCCTTGGATGTGGTTGAACAAATCACGCCGCAGATCATACAGGACATACTGCCCGGTACGGTTCCCGAACTGAATCTTATACCGGGTAAAGATGTAGCCGAATACCACAGCCACTGCATAGGACAGCGTTACCACAACCAGAAGCCCAAACTTGCGGGAGGGGATGTAGTCATCCACAGACAGCTGCACGATATACGGGCTGATGTTGTCGATGATCGTTGCGGCAAACATCAGCAGGATGGTAATCAATACTTGCTTCCGGTACGGCTTGAGATACTGCATCAACCGCCTTAGCTGGCCAACGTCCAGTGCTTTTACATCTGCTTCTTCAGTCTTATAATTGATGGCCACTTACCCGTTCCCTCCCGAGACTAACTGTAATCCGCTGACATTGGTTTTGTATTCCCGGTACTGCTCGATAAACGTCTGGTAATATCTGCCGCCCAGTTTAAGCAGTTCTTGATGTGTCCCCCGTTCCACAATCCGGCCGTGATCCAGCACCAGAATCTGATCCGCATCCTTAACCGACGAGATGCGGTGGGCTACAATCAGGACAGTCCGGTCGTGCATAATCCCTTTCAACGTCTGCTGGATCTCATGCTCAGTCTCCATATCTACACTGGAGGTGGCATCATCCAAAATCAAGATTTTGGGATTTGCAATAATCGCCCGGGCTATGGCGATCCGCTGCCGCTGTCCGCCGGACAGGCCGATCCCCCGCTCACCAATGATTGTGTCATATCCATTGGGCATCTGGACAATGAACTCGTGGGCGCCGGCAATCTTCGCCGCAGCCTCGATCTGCTCTCGGCTGGCGTCAGGAATGCCAAAAGCGATGTTGTTGGCAATGGTGTCTGAGAACAAGAAAGTTTCCTGAAAAACGATCCCGATGTGGCGGCGGAGTTCGTTGTAATCATAGTCCTGCACCTTGGTCCCGTCAACCAGCACTTCGCCGCCGGTGCAGTCGTAGAATCTGGCAATCAAGTTGAGGATGGTTGTCTTGCCTGAGCCTGTGGCGCCCATGATGGCCGTGGTCGTTCCTGGTTTGACCGTGAAAGAGATATCATGCAGCACCATCTGTTCCCCATAGCTGAAGTCGACATGCCTGAACTCGATTTCTCCTCGGCAGACGGGCATGGGCAGCGCGTTGGCTTTATTGGTGAGTCCCAGTTTTTCGTCCATCAATTCAAACACTTTCTCCAGAGATGCCTTAGCATTCTCCCACTGATTCACCAACTGGGAAGCGTTGTTAATGGGAGCAGAGAGCATCACTACATAACGGTTGAAGGCAACCAGGGCACCGAGTGTAATCCGCCCCTGAATCACCAGATAACCTCCTAAAAGCAGGATGATCACGGTGCTTATACCACTGACCAGCCTGCGTACAGGCATGAAAACGGAACGGATATCGGCAGCTTGGATGTTGCTCTGGTTCCATCTAGTGGCGACCTGATCGAATTTATCCTTCTCGAACTCTTCGCGCCCAAACGCCTTGACCACCCGGATTCCCGTCAAGTTTTCCTGCACAGTCGAACTCAGGTCCTCAAAAGCCACCCGCACTTCGCGGTAAACCGGCCTGAGGCGGACGGACATGGCCTGCATCGTAAAAAAGGTAACCGGGACAATCACAACCAACGCCAAGGTCATTGTAGGGCTAAATGAAATCATCATGACCAAAGTGGTCACAATCTGAAACATGCCTTCAATCACTTGAACATAAAAAGAACTCAGCAGTTCCCGCACTGCCTGCAAGTCACCTACCAGCCGGTTCATCAGGGTCCCGGTCCGGACTTGGTCATAATAAGCAAAGGACTGGTGCAGCAGTTTCCGGTACAAATCACTGCGGAAATCATAGAGAACTTTTTGGGATGTGAATTCGAAAATATAACTGCGGGAGTATTCGAAAGCGATCCGCACAACAGTCAAGCCGATCAGTGTCATGATCAGGGAACCAACCACATCATACTCGCCGGCCACAAGCACCCTGTCTACCAGTTCCATCGTGGTTACGGGAATATAAAGCCCTGCTATGACTGCGCCGATTGATAAGAGTGAAGCGAAGATGTTCAGCCCCATGTATTTCCGGGAATAGGCTATTAACCGTCTGAAGTGCATGCTGTGTAGGCCTCCTTGGCTGACAAGTCTTTTACCGAAGCTCTTTCCACCAACTGGGCATCAACATAGATCGTGCGGCAGACTTGGACCTTGCCGCTGATTTGATCGAAGAGTGTGTCTACGGCCAGCTCACAAACTGTCGGAATGTTAATTTCAAAGGTGGTCAGTTCGGGAATGGAAATTGTGGACATCTCCGTATTGCCGCTGCCGATCACCGATACTTGGTCCGGTACGGCGGTTTGGCACTCATGCAGGATTTTGATCAGCTTCAAGGCAACACGGTCGGACTGGCAGACAAAAGCGGTTGGCAGCTCGTTTGCACTGATCAAAGCTTCCAACTGCTGCCGCAGATCCTCTTTACTGCTCAAAGCCAAGCGAGGCTCGGCGGTTATACCGCACTGGGCAAGCGCACTCACCATGCCGTAATACTTCAATTCCCGGCTGTGGGATTGATCTGAACCGACAAACCCAATCCGGGTGTGCCCCTTCTTGATGAGGTATTCCGCCGCCAAGTACCCGATGCGGCCGTAGTTGAAATAGACATAGCTGCAGGGCAGTGTGTCGCGGCCGCCGTTGACGATCACCAAGTTAGGCACAATTTGCTGCACAATCCGGGCATATTGATCGTCGAACTTGCCCAGCAGAATCACCCCGTCAAATCTTTGCCCCTTGGCCAGGCTGTTGGGCAGAGCAAGCTGTTCCTGTTTTTCGGCCTCCACAAATTCAATGGTCAGCTCGCTTCCTCTCTGGTGGACCTCTGCCTGGATACCTTCAACCAGCAGGCTGAAGTTGCTGTGATCAGCCGTGTAACGATGGCGGATTAGGAGTAAAATGTTCAGGCTACCACATGATTTGCACCGCTTGTAGCCAAGTTCTTTGGCCTTGGCAATGATTGCCTGCCGCAGTTCATCACTGACACCTGGTTGGTTGGCCAGGGCTCTGCTGACAGTAATGGGCGACACATCCAGCATTTCGGCGATTTGACTGATGGTTACCTTATCCTTTTTCACCATGCTGCACCTCCCCCCGGAAAATATTCCAGGACCATTATATGCCTTTTCACGGTATTAATCAATAAATAACGTTAGATCCCAAGCAAATATAACGTTAATTACATACTCATATATCGTTAAAAAACAGAAAAATCCCAGTCTTGGTCTAGACTGGGATCGCTTCTTATAATGCTGTTAGAATAACCCTGTGATTCTCCCGGATTCATCAACATCAATGGACTCTGCAGCCGGCTTTTTCGGCAGCCCGGGCATGGTCATAATATCGCCGGTCAGGGCTACCACAAAACCGGCGCCAGCCGATATACGGACATTCCGCACGGTAATGGTGAAACCCGAAGGGCGCCCCAGGCGTTTGGGATCGTCGGTCAGCGAATATTGCGTTTTGGCCATGCAAACCGGCAAATGCTGGTACCCCAATCGTTTATAACGCTGAAGCTCTCTTTTGGCTTCCGGTAAGAATTCCACCTTAGCGGCACCGTAGATCTCGGTGGCGATCTTGGTTATTTTTACTTCCAGCCCATCTTGATCGCTGTAAATAAACCGCAGTTCCGGCTGTGGCCTGTCGCACAGCGCCAGCACCTCTTCAGCAAGCGCAGTGCCACCGGCGCCTCCTTTGGCCCACACCTCGGACAGGACAGCCTTGACGCCGAGCTCACGGCATTTGGCCTGTACCAAGGCGATCTCTGCTTCCGTATCATGGGGGAAGCGGTTGACGGCGACCACGGCCGGCAGGCCGAACTTGTCCTGGATGTTTTCCACATGCTTTAGCAGATTTGGTATTCCTTTGGCCAGTGCATCAAGATCCTCGTTGGCCAGATTGTCAAGCTCCGCACCTCCGTGCAGCTTCAACGCCCTAATCGATGCCACAATCACCACCGCGGCAGGCCTGAGGCCGCCCAGCCGGCATTTGATGTTCAGGAACTTCTCTGCACCCAAATCGGCGCCGAACCCTGCCTCCGTCACTACATAATCCGCCAGCTTTAAAGCCATCTTGGTCGCCACCAGGCTGTTACAGCCGTGGGCAATGTTGGCAAACGGGCCGCCGTGGACAAAAGCCGGCGTATGTTCCAGTGTTTGGACCAGGTTAGGATGCAGAGCATCTTTCAAAATGGCGGCCATGGCGCCGTGTGCCTTGAGATCCCCGGCTGTGACTGGTTTGTTGTCATAGGTATAGCCCACGATAATCCGGCTCAGCCTAGTCTTCAGATCCGTAATATTCTCAGCCAAACAAAGAATCGCCATAACCTCCGAAGCGACAGTAATGTCAAAGCCATCTTCCCTAGGGACACCATTGCTGCGGCCGTTCAACCCGTCAACAATGCTGCGCAGCTGGCGGTCGTTCATGTCGATGGCCCGCCGCCAGGTGATCCGCCGGGGATCTATCCCTAGTTCGTTGCCTTGATGAATATGATTGTCCAGCATGGCTGCGAGCAAATTGTTGGCTGCGCCGACTGCATGCATGTCCCCTGTAAAATGGAGATTGATGTCTTCCATTGGCACTACTTGGGCATAACCGCCTCCGGCAGCGCCGCCCTTGACACCGAAGACCGGCCCCATGGAAGGCTCCCGCAGAGCGATTACTGTCTTTTTGCCCAAGCGCTGCAGTGCATCACCCAATCCCACTGTCGTCGTGGTTTTCCCTTCGCCAGCAGGCGTGGGATTGATGGCTGTCACTAGGATCAGTTTTCCATTTGGATGGTCTTTGAGCCGTTCCATCACTTTCAAGGAGACTTTGGCCTTGTAAGTTCCGTACAGCTGCAGCTCTGCCGGCCCAATGCCCAGCCGGGAAGCGATATCGACAATTGGTGTCAGCTCTGTTTCTTGCGCAATTTGAATATCCGATTTCACATTATCACCTCTTGCGTTCTCCAGTCTTGCGAGGCTGGTAACTGAAAACCAGTGTTTTGCCCCCGCAGAAAAGCAGGACGATCAAAGCCATGTTCACCAGCACTCCTGTGTAAAGCTGCTGGAACAAGTCAATGCTCCCGGAAGCTTCGGCGAGCGGCAGGAAGAATTGGGTCAATGTGCGGTAAACCCCGTTGAAGACAATGACTCCCACTAAGTTCTTGCTGGAATTGGCGATCCAGGTCAAAATAACAGACATTGCCACTGTCTCGATGAACAGCCACGTCAGCGACAGGTTGGATTCCACCAATCCGCCAAAATAATAAGTGGGAAGCTGCCACAATCCCCACAAGAGGCCTATGACAGCACTTGCGGAGACTGCTGTGAGGCTCTGCTGCAGCCTCGGCAAAAGATAACCTCTCCATCCGATCTCGTCAGCGACGGAACCGAACAACAACAGGCTTAAGATGTAATTGGGGATAAGCATCAGCAGAGATCCAAAACTTACCACAGCCAAAGAGATCTGATGCATGTAGATCAAGACACCGAGAGGGATCACCACAGCCAAAACAGCCAAAGCGGCGGAAGCTGCAATCCATTTCGGGCTGCGGGTGACAGCGGCAGCATCCTTTAAGAGGTTTTTTACCGCATCTCTGCCTTCAGCCAGCCAGAGCAAAAGCAGAGCCGCCAGCGCCGGTCCGAAGCTGGCCAGAATCCGGGCAATCAGGAAATAGCGGGAGTCCAATGCATTCTCCACTTTGACGAACGGCAAGAACAGCGCCCATGAGAAAGCAAAACTAATCACCAGATACCCTAGGGAACCATATTTGCGGATCCATGCCGACTTGGACAACATCATCTACTCCTTTGCTTGAAAATGCCAACTACAGATATACTTCCCCACACGGCGTCGTTCTTCCTGTAACGGGCATAAAAAAAGCGGGATAATCAGTGAACTAATTATCCCGCTTTGGTTGTGCACCTAAGAGTTAATCTTAGAGTGGGAACCCGACCGACAGGCGAATGCCGTGGAACTTGCTGTTGCCGTAGTAACGGATGTCGCCGTAACGATCGTTGATTGCTTCATTGCGCACGAACTTAGTGGTGTTCTTATAGTCTGCGGAGCTGAGGTACTCCAGTCTGAACTTGACGTTGTTCGGAGCGTCGTACTTGAGGATCAAAGCATACTTGAACGGATCCTCGATTTTCTCCTTGTCGCTCGGCATATCGTAGGCGAAGATACCGCCGAGGTAGAGGCCGGGCAAGCGCCATACATCAGCTGTGACTCCAACTTCTACAGCGCCGATCAAGTGGTAACGGCTGTCTTCAACGAAGTTTGTATCATAGTCGAAGTTGACCTTGCCTTGGATGAAAGCGCTGGCGAAATCAACCGGCAGGTTGTATTTCGGTGTATAGAAGTCCAGTGCATAGTCAATGCGCGGTTTGTCCAGATCATTGTACGGTGTGGCCTGCCGTGCAGCTGGTGTGGTGTCTTCGTCGGCCAGATATACATTCACTGCCTGGTTCAGGGTGAAGTCATAGGCCTTTGTATTCAAACCTACGGCGATAACGTCATCGAAGTCGCCGCGTGCTTTCGGGTTGGTGGTATCGTACGAAGCTGTCAGTTTTCCGGTCACAGGATCGAACGCGAAGCTGTATTCGGCACCGAAATCAATGCTGTTGTCCCGTTTGTACAGAGCTTCGATGGTTTTGCCTTCGCCAACATAAGCAACGTTCTTATCTGTGCTGGCTCCACCCATTACGGAAGTCTTCTTCCAGGTGCCCTCGATTTCGTTCTCATAATCGTCCCAGAACTTGCTGTTGCGGTGGCCGGCCCAGACTTTCAAGGCATCGGATACCTTGTAATCTGCTTTCACTTCGTACAACCAATCTTTGTCTTGTTGATAGAAAGCATAGACACCATTCAATGTCAAGCCGGGGATAGCATCCTTGAGTTGGGCTTCCACAGCAACATTGTGGTAGTAATCATAGAGCCCTTCGGAAGGATCTTCCTTGTCCTCGGCGTAGCGGTTCAAAGCCACATCGAGCTGCAGGACATCAACCTTCAGAGCCAAGTCAACCAGAAGGTCATTTGCCCAAGGACCGTCATATGGATCGGTAGTTCCATATTTTGTGGTTGCATTGCCAGCCAAGGGATTTGGGAACATCCAGGCGAATTTGAGAGCCAAGTTGGCTGGGCCGAATTCATAGTCCAAGCCTTCAACATACAAGCCAACATGCTTGTTGTTGTTAAACTCGGCAATGTACGGGGAGAATTTGACCGGCAGCCGGACGCCGAAGGTTGTCTTCAATTCCTTGCCGTCCTTGATGTAAGGACCTGTCCAGGAGATATTGTAAAGACCGGCGATTTTCTCTTTTGCCCATTCCTTGTCGCCTTCAAAGGTGATCTTGAAGAACGGCATCAAGATACCTTCATCCGGTAATTCGCCATCTTCACCATATTCCAATAGGTAAACAAGACCCCATTGGTTTTTCTCATCGCCGAATTCCCATTCAGCAGATTGATACTTGACAGCCAATGCTGAAACACTCATTGCCAGCACTAACACTGCTGTCAAGAGTGCCAGTTTAGAAAGCTTTCTCATTGCACTACTCCTTTACTCTAATATTTTTTTGCCAAAGTCCATTTACGGCGTCAACAGATTAAAGCGAAAACGACCCTTTTTCTCTGCCAACCCCCCTTTGGTAATGCACAGGCAGTGCACTAGCATATTATATTCATCCCTGGTATGCGCATGCATCTGCCTTTCCCCAAAAAGAGCCGTACTTTACCATGTTTCGTACCTCACTTTTCGGAGAAACGCATCGGTTCGCCGCAAGCTGCAGCGGTTCTTGCAACCTCACCACAGTTCTTTTGCAGGTGCTTCCGTCAAGAATGTCAAGCCAACCGGGCTGAAATCCTGCCGGGCCCGTCCTGCAGCGGCATTATATGCATGCGGTTACAGGGAATACGCCTTATGTATTCTACATTATATATGGAATACCTTCCTAAAACCGCTACTTTTTTACTAAAACTGCAAAAAAATCCTCCGCAGGCAATACTTATTAAATTATTATTCTCCACCATTTGGGAAAATCCTCTCAATCTGGGAAACCTATCCATAAATTTTTCATAAAAAAACACCACCTGTAGTGGTGTAGAAAACAAGAGATATTGGTGGACCCCCTGGGATTCGAACCCAGGACCAACAGATTATGAGTCTGCTGCTCTAACCGCTGAGCTAGGGGTCCGTCTGCCGCCGCTTGTAATTATACAACGGAGACAAGAGCACTGTCAACCAAGTTGAATTACTGACCCAGGAAATCTTTCAGTTTTTTGCTGCGGCTGGGATGCCTGAGTTTGCGCAGAGCTTTAGCCTCAATCTGCCTAATCCGTTCCCGGGTCACACCAAACACCTGGCCGACCTCCTCCAGAGTGTGCGGCCTGCCATCGTCCAGGCCAAACCGCAGACGCAGGACTTTCTGCTCTCTGGGTGTCAGCGACTCCAACACCTCGCTCAGCTGCTCCCGGAGCATGGTGAAACTGGCTGCCTCCGCAGGGGCGGGTGCATCCTGATCCTCGATAAAATCACCTAAATGGCTGTCTTCTTCTTCGCCAATCGGAGTCTCCAACGAAACAGGCTCCTGGGCGATCTTCATGATCTCCCGGACGCGCTCCACGGGCAGATCCATTTCCGCGGCGATCTCTTCCGGAGTGGGCTCACGGCCCAACTCCTGGAGGAGCTGGCGCGAAACGCGGATCAGTTTATTGATTGTTTCCACCATATGCACAGGAATCCTGATTGTCCGCGCTTGATCTGCAATGGCCCTCGTGATCGCCTGCCGAATCCACCATGTAGCATAAGTGCTGAATTTGAAGCCTTTACGATAATCAAACTTCTCAACAGCCTTGATCAAGCCTAGGTTACCTTCCTGAATCAAATCCAGAAACAGCATGCCCCGGCCCACATACCGCTTGGCGATACTGACAACCAAACGCAAGTTGGCTTCGGCCAATAGGCGCTTAGCCTCTTCATCGCCCTGCTCAATACTCTTGGCATATTCCATTTCCTGTTCCGCCGTAAGCAGCGGAACACGGCCGATCTCCTTCAGGTACATCCTCACAGGATCATCCAGGCCCACACTGTCGGGAACAGACAAATCAAGGTCTTCCTCTTGGTGATCAAGTTCGCCGGTGTCTTCCAATGCATGAGCATCCAGCGGATCACCATCGCCAGTTTCAGGAATGATATCTACTCCCATTTCAGCAAAGCTCTCATAGATCTCGTCGATTTGGTCCGGCGACAAGTCCACATCCTGCAGTGCATCCATGATTTCCCGATAGGAAATCAATCCCTGTTTCTTTCCGCGATCGATCAGTTCTTGGACATGTTCCACATTCAGTACATCTTTGTTGGCCATTCTTGTTCCCCCCTTCCTACGAAGATAGTGAGCCTGAATCATCTATCTCTCGCAAACATGATCTCTCTGCGCAGCTTGGCATAGTTTCTAACCAGTTGACAAAATTGGAGTAAAACATCTGATTCCCTATGATTCTCCATTAAAGCCAGTTTTTCCTCCATAGCCGCCAGACTGCGGGCCCAAACATTTTCCTGCAGCAGCCTGAGATAGTCAGGCCAGCGGCCTGGAGGTTCGGGCTGACGCAGCAGCTGATCGGCTATTGCCTCTCCCTGCTTATCCCAGGAGTCCGCCAGCAGCAGGGAAAACAAATGCTTGTAATCTGGATTTGTGAGGCATTCTGCATCAAGGCCGCGGGCCAGCAGATCATTGATCAGATCGGGATTGGCGATCAACAGCTGCATCACACTGGTTTCGACTGTTGGATCGGTTGAACTTGCCGTGCCGCCGCGCAGATCCTTAATAGTATATCTATTTTTCGGTGCAATATGTGACTTTCTGCCTTGTCCGCTCGATTTTTCCCGGGATCCAGACCGGGATGCAGCCTTGTCTAGTTCCGCAGTAATCACAGCTTGATCGATGGACAGCACTGCGGCGGCATATTTGCTATATTCAGTACGTTCTATTATACTTTCTACCTGCCTCAGTATATTAATGATTTCTTTCGCCGCGTTTACTTTTCCTTCTGGAGAATCAATGCTGTGTTTGGCTGCAATCATATCGATCTGGTATTTCAAATAAGGATCCGCGTTCTCAACCCAGGCAAGCACCTGGCGGGAATCACTGGCGCGGGCAAAAGCATCCGGGTCCGACCCTTCAGGCACAACAGCAACCTTGACATTCAACCCCGCATCCACAAGAAGATTCAAACCCCGCTGCGTCGCTTTCATACCGGCCAGGTCACTGTCAAAGGCAATCACTACGTTCTTGGCCAACCGGGAAATCAACCTGGCATGGTGTTCGGTAAAAGCTGTCCCGAGACTGGCGGCGACATTGGTGACCCCTTTGGCATAGAGGCTGATGCAATCGGTATACCCTTCGACAATCACCACGCAGTTCTTCTGCTTGATGCTGTCTTTGGACCAGTTGAGGCCGTAAAGGTTCTTGCCTTTATGAAAAACCGGGGTTTCAGGCGTATTCAGGTATTTAGGCTCCCCCACCCCGATGATGCGCGCGCCAAACCCGATAAACCTCTTGTTCAGATCGCAGATCGGAAAAACCACCCTGTTGCGGAAACGATCATAATAGCCATTCTTTCCCGAGATGATCAACCCTGCCTCTTCAGCAAGCTCCAATGGCAGTTCCGTGTTCGCTTTGAGGAAGTTGACCAACCCATCCCAGCTGTCTGGGGCAAAACCGATGTAGAACTGCCTGGCCAGGTCCTGATCGATCCCGCGCTGCACAAGATAGCTTCGGGCTTCCCGGCCTTTGCTGGAGCGGAGCATCCGGTAGTAATACATGGCCGCCAGCCGGTTGAGCTCGTAAATTTGCTGGTTTTTTTCGCTGCGCTCGCTCTGCTGCGGCGCAAGCTTGGGCAGCTCAATCCCGGCGTGCTTTGCCAGGGTGGCCACAGCCTCGGGGAAAGTCATGTTCCGGGAATTGATCAAGTAAGTATAGACATTACCGCCGCTGCCGCAGCCAAAACAGTAGTACAGCTGATTGCTGCGGCTGACAGTGAAAGACGGTGTCTTCTCGGCATGAAACGGGCAGAGCCCGACAAAATTGCGGCCGCGTTGCGTCAGTTTCACATCTTGGCCGATGATTTCCACAATGTCCACCGCAGTGCGCACTTTCTCGATAAATTCCTGGTCGAACTGGGGCACGATATCACCTCACTAGTCAAGCGACCACCCCTGCGGCAAAAAGAGTCTTCTGAACTCATGCATGGCGTAGCTGTCAGTCATGCCGGCAATGTAATCAGCAATCGGCCTTGCCAGATCATCCGGTGCCTGCTCCAGCCCCAACCGTTCCATCAATTCGTGTGGATGTTCCATAAAATAATGGTAGAGCATTTTCAACAGCATTTCGACTTTCGCTTCTTCTTTTTTCGCAGCCGACCCGATATAGACTCGATCAAACAAAAACTGGCGGAGAATGTCGGTTGCTTCCTGCACTGCATCGCTCATACAAATCTTAGTTTTTCCCAAACTGCAGTAAACTAAATCTTTGACCATGGTGTCAATCCGCTGTGAACGGGTGGTCCCCAAGATCTTAACCGCTTTGGAAGGCAGATCGGCGTCGGTGATCAATCCCGCGCGGATCGCGTCGTCAATGTCGTGGTTTAAGTATGCGACCCGGTCGCAGAAACGCACGATCTGACCTTCCAAGGTCTTGGGCAGCTGTTGGCCTGTATGGCAAAGAATGCCGTCTCTGACCTCAAAAGTCAGGTTCAAGCCTGGAATATCGGGTTTATGGCGCTCCAGCAGGTCCACCACCCGCAGGCTCTGTTCATTGTGGCGAAAATGGCCGGTCAATTCATTCAGAATAGCTTCGCCTGCATGTCCGAAAGGCGTATGGCCTAAGTCATGGCCCAAAGCAATAGCTTCCACCAAATCTTCGTTCAACGCCAGAGCCCGCGCCACAGTGCGGGAAATTTGTGCCACTTCCAGGGTGTGAGTCATCCTGGTGCGGTAATGATCCCCTTCCGGAGCAATAAAGACTTGGGTTTTTGATTTCAGCCGCCGAAAACTCTTGGAATGAATGATGCGATCCCGATCCCGTTGAAAAGCTGTCCTAACCTCGCACTCCGGCTCCGGGTACTGCCTTCCGGCACTGGCGCAGGCCAATGTTGCCGCTTTTGACAGCATCTCCCGTTCACGTTTTTCATATTCCAAGCGCAGCTGCATCGCACCACTCCCGCTTTTTGCTAACAATAATAAATACCCATACGGTAATGTATGGGTTCACCAAAACGGGGGAAGATTCCTTCCCCCGTCACCAGTCTTTCCGTTAAATCTACCGCGGATTGCGGATGTTGGCCTGTGCTGCAGCCAGCCGTGCTCCCGGCACCCGGAACGGCGAACAGCTGACATAATTCAAGCCAACCCGGTGGAAGAAATCGATCGATGCAGGATCCCCACCATGTTCACCGCAGACGCCGAGTTTGACCTTGGGATTTGTGCTGCGGCCTTTTTGCACGGCGATGTCAACCAGCGACCCAACACCCACTTGGTCCAGGGTTTGGAAAGGATCTTTCTCCAAGATACCCTTTTGCACATAGATCGGCAGGAAGTGGGCCACGTCGTCACGGCTGAAGCCAAACGTCATCTGGGTCAGGTCGTTGGTTCCAAACGAGAAGAATTCTGCTTCTTTGGCAATCTCGTCGGCAATAACAGTAGCCCGCGGCAGCTCAATCATGGTACCGATGGTGTACTCAAGCGTGAGGCCGTATTTCTGTTCGACTTCCTTGGCCACTTCGATACAAACGTCTTTCATCAGTTTTAGTTCTTTGACCGTGCCGACCAGCGGAATCATGATCTCAGGAATGACCTTCTGGCCTTCTTTGATCAGTTCAGCGGCAGCTTCAAAGATCGCTCTGGCCTGCATGGCATAGATCTCAGGATATGTGATGCCCAACCGGCAGCCGCGGTGGCCGAGCATCGGGTTCAGTTCTTTCAAGCTTTCAACTGTCTGGTACAGTTCCTCATAGCTCACACCCATCTCTTTTGCCAGTTCCTCGATGGCCTTCGGTTCATGCGGCAGGAATTCATGCAGCGGTGGATCGAGCAGGCGGATAGTTACCGGCAGCCCAGCCATTTCCTTGAAGATACCGAGGAAATCGCCCTTCTGATACGGCAGCAGCTTAGCCAATGCCGCCTCCCGGCCGGCCTTATCCTTGGCCAGGATCATCTGGCGGACGGCCTTGATGCGGTCACCCTCAAAGAACATGTGCTCGGTGCGGCACAAGCCAATACCTTCAGCGCCAAACTGGCGAGCCACTTTGGCATCATGTGGTGTATCAGCGTTGGTGCGCACACCCAAAGCCCTGTACTCATCAGCCCAAGCCATCAATGTACCGAAATTGCCTGTCAGTTCGGGATCGATCAGCTTGACCTGGCCCAGAATAACCTCACCGGTCGAACCGTTCAAGGTGAGCCAATCACCTTCATGCAGAACATGGCCGTTGATGTTCAAAGTCTTGCTCTTTTCATCGATCTTGGCATCGCCACAGCCGGCAACACAGCACTTGCCCATGCCGCGGGCGACAACTGCCGCGTGGGAGGTCATGCCGCCGCGGGCGGTGAGAATTCCTTCAGCAGCATGCATACCGCCGATGTCTTCCGGCGAAGTCTCGGTGCGGACGAGGATCACCTTTTCTCCCTGCTCTTTCCAGGCTTCGGCATCCTCGGCGTTGAAAACAATCCGACCTACAGCGGCACCGGGCGAAGCCGGCAAGCCTTTGGCGATCACATCGAGTTTGGCCGACGGATCCAAACGCTTGTGCAGCAGCTGATCAAGCTGCTGTGGCTCGATGCGGAGCAGAGCTTGCTTCTTGTCGATCAAGCCCTCTTGTACCATTTCGACTGCAATCCGGACAGCAGCCTGAGCGGTACGCTTGCCTGAACGGGTTTGCAGCAGGTAGAGCTTGCCTTCTTGAATGGTAAACTCGATGTCCTGCATATCCCGGTAATGCTGCTCCAGTTTCTTATAGATGTCAACCAACTGCTGGTAGACTTCAGGCATTGTGTCGGCCAGTGTTGAAATTGGCTGAGGTGTGCGGATACCAGCCACAACGTCCTCGCCTTGAGCGTTCATCAAGTATTCGCCGTAAAATACATTTTCACCGGTGGAAGGATTGCGGGTAAACGCCACACCTGTACCGGAGGTGTCGCCCATATTGCCGAACACCATTGCCTGGACATTGACCGCGGTACCCCAGTCGCCCGGAATATCATTCAGCTCGCGGTAACGGATCGCCCGGGGGTTGTTCCAGGACATGAACACGGCATTGATTGCACCTCGCAGCTGATCCATGGGATCGCTTGGGAACAACCTTCCAGCTTCCCTTTCCACGATTTTCTTATACTCCTCGACAAGTTCTTTCAGATCCTCGGTGTTGAGATCGGTGTCGAACTTGGCCCCTTTTTTGTCTTTGGCAGCCTGCAGCGCTTCCTCAAACTTGTCGTGTTCAATGCCCATGACTACATCGCCGTACATCTGAATGAAGCGGCGGTAGGAGTCCCAGGCGAAACGCGGCTTGCCTGACTTGGCTGCCAAGCCCTGCACGGTTTCATCGTTCAGGCCGAGGTTCAATACAGTGTCCATCATACCCGGCATGGAGACCCGGGCACCAGAGCGGACGGAAACCAGCAGCGGATTGTTGGCATCGCCAAACTTGGCGCCCATGGCTGCTTCAACCTTGGCCAGGTTTTCCAATACCTGATCGTCCAAGCCTTCCGGCCACTGCTGATTGCGGTTGTAAAACTCTATGCATGCTTCAGTGGTAATTGTAAAGCCTGCTGGAACAGGTATCCCCAATTCAACCATCTCTGCCAGGTTGGCTCCTTTGCCCCCTGCCAGGATTCTGTTGCCAGCCTGCCCATCGGTTTTGCCGTTACCAAAAAAATACACCCACTTTTTGGTTGACATAGCTGTTGTTCCTCCTTCAACTAGATTCTGTACTCACAATCCAAGCAGAAGTCATACTCCTTCTTGGCGCACACCGAAGACTATTATTCGGTAAAACCTGGTAGAATCCTTCCGTAGATTATTTATTTCACAGTTTAGTAACAATCAAGCTGAAATCGGCGTACTGCCGGTAAAGCTCCACTACGCGCTGCAGGAGCCCAAGGCGGTTCGCCCGGATCCGGGGATCGGGGTCCATGATCATCACTGCGTCAAAGAACGCATCGACAGGCCGCCGGAACTGAGCCAACGCCTGCAGGCTGCCCAGGTAATCCCCCGCCTGGAGCTTCGTGGTGAAAGCTCCGGAAACAGCAGCGATCTGCTGGGCAAAAGCCGCTTCCGCTTCGGTAAAGTGTTCGGGATCGACATCCTGCGGTTCACTCTTGGCAGCGATCCTGCTGGAACGATCAAAGGCCACATATAGATCGGCAAAATCACCCGAAGCCCGGAACTGATCTAACGCCTCAATCTTGGCCTTCACCCGCGGCAGACTCCCCAAGCCCAGGGCCAGGACAGCGTCAACGGAGTCGTAGGTGTAACCCTGTTCGAGCAGGTTGACTTTGATCCGGCCGGCAAAGAACTGGATTAAGGAGTCGACCACTGTCTGAGCCCGTTCCGCAAACACCTCGCCGTAAGCACCCAAGGCGATCTCCAGTAGTTCACGCAGATCAACATCTATATTATGGGCCAGAAGCATCTGGGCAATGCCCAAAGCCTGCCGGCGCAGAGCAAACGGATCCTGCGAACCGGTGGGCACTTTGTTCAAACCGAAGTACCCGGCCAGATTGTCCAGTTTGTCCGCCAGGCTGACGATCAATCCAGTTGTCGCCTGGGGCAGCTCATCACCGGCAAACCGAGGGCGGTAATGCTCTTCAATACCGGCCGCCACCTGAGGATCCTCTCCGCTGACAGCTGCATATTTGCTTCCCATGATCCCCTGCAGCTCAGGGAATTCATAGACCATTCTGGTCACCAAGTCGGCCTTGGCCAGCCATGCTGTCCTTTTTACCAAATCCAGCTCCCGCTCGCGCCCGAGCAGGCGGCACAAAGCTTCACTGGTGGCCTCGATCCGCTTGACTTTGTCGTAAACAGTTCCCAACCCTTCCTGGAAGACCACCATCTTTAACCGTTCCACATTGGCTTCCAGCGGCCGCTTGCAGTCCTCTTCATAAAAGAACTTGGCATCGGCCAGCCGTGCCTTCAGCACTTTTTCATTGTTGGCCGCCACCACATCCAGCTGATTATCGGCACCGTTGCGTACCCCGATAAATTTGGGCAGCAGGCTGTGTTCTCTGCCAAAGACGGGGAAATAACGCTGGTGCTCTTTCATGGTTGTAATCAGGACTTCTGCCGGAATGCTCAAATATTCCTCGGGATAACTCCCGACAAATGCCGTCGGGTATTCCACAAGGTTGGTGACCTCATCGACAAGGTCCTCATCCTCGGGGACAAATCCTCCGCACCGCTCCGCCAGAATTTTCACCTGCTCTTCGATCATATGCTTGCGCACCCGATGATCAGCAATCACATACGCTTGCCGAAGCGTGTCAAGGTAGGCATCGGGATGGGCAATGGCCACTTGGCCTTGGGACAGCTGCCGATGCCCATAAGATATTCTTCCGGATGTAAGGTTCTCGACCGTAAAAGGAATTACCTGATCATCCAAAAGCGCTACTATCCAGCGCAAAGGCCTGGCGGCCTTAAGATCATAGTTAGCCCAGCGCATGTTTTTCGGATAGGAAATGGATGTCACCAGTTCCGGCAGAATCTTGGCCAGCACTGCCCTGGTCGCTTCTCCCTTGGCGAACTTAACCGCAAAAACGTATTGGGCATTGTCCACCGTTTTAACCACCAAATCCTCGACATCCACTCCCTGGGAACGGGCAAAGCCTTGGGCTGCCTTTGTCGGGGCTCCGTCAGCATAGGCAATGCTGCAGGGCGGCCCTTTGATCTCCATGGTTAGATCTTGCTGCTGCTCCGCCACATCCTCAACGATAACCGCCAACCGCCGGGGTGTGCTGTAAGTTTCCACCGTGCCGAACTCGATCCGGTTCTCCGCCAGCTTTTCCCGCACGTGCTCCTCAAGTTGAGCAAGTGCAAGGCCGGCAAACCTGGCAGGCAGCTCCTCCATGCCGATTTCCAAAAGCAGTTTCATGACATTTTCACCTCACGTTTCAGCATCGGAAAGCCAAGCCGTTCCCGCTCGGCAAGGTACGCCTGTGCGGCTTGACGGGCCAGCGCCCGCACTCTTGCGATATACCCGGTCCGCTCCGTGACACTGATGGCGTTCCTGGCATCGAGCAAATTGAACGTATGAGAGCACTTGAGCACATAATCATACCCTGGAAGGACCAACCCGAGGCCGATCAGCCTCTTGGCTTCTTTCTCGTACATCTCAAAGAGAGTGAACAAACTCGCTGCATCGGAGTAATCAAAGTTGTATTTAGAGTATTCCACTTCGTTTTGATGAAAGACATCGCCGTAGGTAACACCGTCAACCCACTCCAGGTCAAAGATGCTGTCCACACCCTGGATAAACATGGCCAGCCTTTCCAGGCCATAGGTGATTTCGGCACAAACCGGCTTCACGTCAATACTGCCTACCTGCTGGAAATATGTAAACTGAGTGATTTCCATCCCGTCAAGCCATACTTCCCAGCCCAATCCCCACGCTCCCAAGGTTGGCGACTCCCAGTCGTCTTCCACGAACCGGACATCATGGTTGGCAAGGCGGATGCCCAGGGCTTCAAGGCTGTTGAGATACAGATCCTGGACATTGTCAGGTGAAGGTTTGAGGATCACCTGAAACTGATAGTAATGCTGCACCCTGTTCGGGTTTTCACCGTAGCGCCCGTCAGTGGGCCGGCGGCAAGGCTGAACATAAGCCACATTCCAAGGCTCAGGCCCGAGAGCTTTGAGGAAAGTGGCCGGAGACATGGTGCCGGCGCCCACTTCCATGTCATACGGCTGATAAATGATACAGTTTTGCTTGCTCCAGTAGGTCTGCAGATTGAGGATCAGCTCCTGGAAATTCATCTTTTTCACCTTCTTATCCGGAAATTAAAGCATAAAAAAACCTTCGCCCGCATTCAGGGACGAAAGGTTTGCTTCCGCGGTTCCACCCTGGTTGATCTTGATCCAAGATCCCCTCAAAAAATAGCAACGCTCAAAAGCGCCTTCTTTGCCTGAACACGTCCCTGATTCTCACCAAGTACAGGTTCTCTGTACGCATCAGTGCAAATACTCCTCTTTATCATCGCGATTATGAAACTGCTCTCAATATAGCAAAAACGATGAATAGTGTCAAGGTGTGCCATTTGTGCCTGACACACCTGATCATCTAGTTTTGCTTCTGCAGCTGATCAAACTCAACCGAACACTTGGTCAAAAGGCAGGCGGCTCCGGCAAGCAAAGCCAGTTTGGGAGCCAGCACTGTTCCCAGCACACCGGCGGTAACGGGCAGTTCCATGATTACCCGGTCATTGGCCTTGATCCGGATATTGGTGGTGTTGCCCTTACGGATCAAATGCTTGACCCGATCCATAACCTCCATGCCCCGCACCTCCCAGACACTTCGCTGCGAACTGCGGTCGGCTGCAATCAACGCTTCCATCACATCCCAATTGACCGATTCCAGCAATGTCTTGGCCTCGGCAAAGCTGAAGCCCGTACGTTCACGGACTACGTCTATTTTCTGCAGTTCTTCATTGAGAAGTTCCGCTGACATCTAACTTGTCACCTCCGAATCAGGGAAATCATTCAGCGTGTGCATGAATTCCAGCGAGCGCATTGGTTTGTCGAGACGGAAGTCGATAAAGGCGCGCATGCACGACTCAAGTTCTTGCAAGCTCTGGTTCGATGGATGGAGGATTGTCAGCCGTGACCAATCCCACTCGAGAATCCGGTTGAGCAGAGCACTCGTTCCTTTGGAGATGACGTGGACTGGGGTTACCTTGTACCTGCAGTCACCACACACCATCCCGCCTTCCCGGGAAAACAAGATTTGCTCCTGCACCCGCCCGCCGCAGTTGACGCACCGGTCCAGCTGAGGCTGGTAACCCAGCTGCTGCATAAATTTGAGCTCGAACACTCTTAACGCAAACTTGACCGTCCCTGCCTCGATCATTTTCAATGTATTACTAAGCAGGTCGAAAGTTTCCTTGTTTGCTTCCTCTGTTTCCACGAAGACATCAACCAACTCGCAGACATACATCGCTGCCGCCATTTTTTCCAAATCATCGCGGATTGCCTGGAAAGAGTGGATAATCTCTCCTTGGCTGAGTGTGTCCATGGAGTTTCCTTCAAACATGAGATAGCGCCCATGAGTGAAAACCTGAGTCACACCCAGCAGCCGGTTGCGGGTGCGGCGCGCGCCGCGGGCAACCGCCAACACTTTCCCCCTGGAATTGGTATACATGGTCACGATTTTGTCCGCTTCCCCCAAATTCCGGGTACGCAAGACAACCCCCTCAGTCGTGTACAAACGCCATCCTTCCTCCCTCGCAGGCCAGATCCCCCAGTCCCCTCTCGTCCCCTGTATCGCCTGCAATGTCCGGTTCACTCTCTGTATACTTATATAACAGATAAAGCCCAATGGCACCGGTTTGCATGAACAGATCCCAAAAGACACTGCTATTGGACACAGCAAGACACCTCCCTCTAATCAATAGCGTACCCATCAGAAGGGAGGTTATGCTTCAAACAATTTCCCCGGTTCCCCAACCGGCCAAGGTTTTCCCAGGTATTGGTACCCCAGGTGGGTCACAACTCGCCCACGGTTAGTCCGCTGGAGGAAACCAAGCTGCAAAAGATAGGGTTCATACACATCTTCGATGGTGTTGGCTTCTTCACTAATGGCCGCAGCTACAGCGTCCACACCCACCGGCCCGCCGTTGAAGACTGTGACAATTGTATGCAGAAGCTTGCGGTCAATGTGATCCAAGCCATACTGATCGACTTCAAACAGGGCCAAGGCCTCTTCAGCCACTTCCTGCGAAATGTGGTTGTCAGCCTTCACCTGGGCATAATCCCTTACCCTCCGCAGCAAACGGTTGGCCACTCTGGGTGTGCCCCGGGCCCGGCCGGCAATTTCCTCAGCTCCCGCATCATCAATCTCGACTCCGAGAATGTGGGCGGACCGCTTGACAATAACCGTCAAGTCCTCCTTGCTGTAGAATTCCAGCCGGTTGATCACGCCAAAGCGATCCCTGAGGGGGCCTGTCAGCATACCCGCCCTGGTCGTCGCCCCAACCAAGGTGAACGGCGGCAGTTCCAGACGGATGGATCTGGCGCCTGGCCCCTTGCCGATAACAATATCCACCACGCCGTCTTCCATTGCGGGATAGAGGACTTCCTCTACCGTGCGGTTAAGGCGGTGAATTTCATCTATAAACAGCACGTCATTGGGCTGAAGGTTCGTGAGGATGGCTACCAAGTCTCCCTGCCGCTCAATGGCCGGGCCTGAGGTGGTCCGAATCCCTACCCCCATCTCGTTAGCAATGATGTATGCCAGGCTGGTTTTGCCCAATCCCGGCGGGCCGTAAAGCAGCACGTGATCCAGGGCTTCGCCCCGCTGCTTCGCTGCGGTGATGAACAGCCGCATCTGTTGTTTGACTTTTTCTTGCCCTATGTATTCATCAAGGGTCCGCGGCCGCAGAGTCGACTCTAAATCCTGATCTTCAGGGCGCTTCCACCCGCTGACCACGCGTTCGGTATCCATGGCCTATCTCCCCCTCCTGTCCACCGACGCTAATGCAGTTCTGAGCAAGAGCTGCAGATCACTTGTCTCTCCGATCTTGGCAACGGCCGCCTTCAACATCAAGTCCGCTTCGGAGGAATCAAAGCCCAGCGCTGCCAAAGCTGCCAGCGCATCGTAGAGCATTCCCGTGTCATTCAATGGCTGTGCTGTGGATCCAGTCAGATTGAAGGCGCCCTTGGTCAGTTCATCCCGCAGTTCGAGAATCAGACGTTCCGCCGTTTTTTTGCCCACCCCGGAAATCTGCGTCAGAGCGGCCCGGTCGCCTAGGTTAATCGCACTGACAAACTGCTCAGCGGTCATTGCATTCAGAATGTTGATGGCAGTTTTGCAGCCCATACCCGAAACAGTGATGATTTTCTGGAACAGTTTCTTTTCATCAACTGTGGCAAACCCGTACAAGTCGATCCCATCCTCTTTGACATGCATGTAGGTGTGGAATGTGACTTGTTCCGAGCCGCTTCTGGCTTTCTCCAGAGCCGCACCGCTTAGATGTACCTGGTAGCCGACACCGCTGACATCCAGGATTACCGTATTCTGATCCTGACCGATAATTTTGCCTCTGAGCAGCGCAATCATCTTTGACCTCTCCATCCCATACGATTATGGGCGTGACAGATGCTTACCGCCAATGCGTCGGCCGCATCGTCAGGCCGCGGAGTTTCTTTCAATCCTAAAAGCAGGCGCACCATATAGCCGACCTGCTCCTTCGGTGCCCTCCCCATCCCGGTGACAGACTGTTTGACCTGCAGTGGTGTGTACTCGGCAATCTGCAGGTCGCGGTGGGCTGCGGCTAAGATCACGACACCCCGGGCTTGACCCACTGTCAAGGCAGTCGTCACATTCCTGTTGAAAAACAGTTCTTCAATGGCCAAACACTGAGGTGAATATTGGTCAATGAGCCGCTGGACACCGTCATAGATCTGCAAAAGACGCTGATCCATCGCTAGGTTGGCTGCCGTGCGGAGCGCACCATAACCCAGCACTGTGAGTCTGCCGCAGCGGTCGGTTTGAATCACACCGTAACCACTGATGGCGGTGCCCGGATCGATTCCCAGAATAATCATGGCAACACTTCCCTTTATCGGATGAACTTCGACATTTGTCCCGATAGTCCTTGCCAGCCAAAACGAAAAAACTGCTTAAACCGAGTTAAGCAGTTTTCGCTACAGCGGGAAATGCAGTCCTTCTAGAATACTGTGTTTGTGCTCCTCATCAGTAAAGGGGATGCCTGTCCGCAAGCTGCGGATTTCAAATTCGGGCAGTTTGGCGATGGGAATCTCAGTTTTCTCCACTACCACCCCGCCCATTCCCGGCTTTCCTCTGAAGATAGCCACATGCTGATCATGAATCCCTACATAGAGCTGTTCTGACGCCGCAGCCAAGTCCTCCCCGCCGGGACCCGGTGTGCTGTCTTTTGCCTGCTCGGCGGCGAGATCGATCCGCAAGCTGTTTGGCGGCGCCGGCTGACTGAACAGGCCATACTGCTGGGCAAACCACAGCGCTAGAACATAACTGGCCGCGAAACACAACAGGCCAGTACAGAGCACAGCCCAACCTCTGCCCATTGCTTTCACCCCTTCCCATTCCATTATGTCCGGGGTGAAGCCCTCCTATTCAGTCAGCTATTTCGTAGTTAGTGTATACCTGCTGAACATCATCCAGTTCTTCCAAGGCATCGATCAATTTCTCGAGTTTCTCGCTGTCTTCGCTGGAAACCATCACGGAGTTTTGGGGAATCATGCTCACTTCCGCCACTAAAAACTCAAACCCGGCATCAGCAAGCGCCTTTCTGACGTTGGCAAAATCTCCGGGGGCTGTCATGACCTTGTAGACGTCAACATCAGCCTGGACATCTTCAGCGCCAGCCTCGAGGGCTACCATCATCAGTTCGTCCTCGTCGACACGAGGAGATTTTTCAATGACCAGTAGCCCTTTCTTCTCAAACATCCAGGCCACACATCCGGCCTGCCCAAGGCTGCCCCCATATTTGCTAAGGCAGTGCCGCACTTCACTGGCTGCTCGGTTGCGGTTATCTGTCAGCACATCCAGCAGGATCGCCACACCGTTCGGGCCGTACGCTTCATATATGACGTGTTCATAATTGTCGCTGTCAAGCCCGCCTTTCCCGCGGTTGATCGCCCTTTCGATGTTATCGTTGGGCATGTTGTAACTGCGGGCTTTTTCGATTGCCAAGCGCAGTTTGAAGTTGGTTTCCGGATCCGCCCCACCTTCTTTAACAGCAACTGTTATTTGGCGGGCCATCTTGGTGAAAACTTGGCCGCGTTTGGCATCCTGAGCTGCCTTCTTATGCTTGATATTGGCCCATTTCGAATGTCCAGACACAATCCCACTCCCTTTCCAGCATAATTTTAGCACAGGTGTGCCCGGCTGCCAAGGGATGCTTGCAAGCTACTGGAAAGGTGATTGGGCCAGCGCCCGGCGCAGATGGTACTGGAGCAGAAAGTAGAGGACAACCACTAGGACAACAGCAGCAAGGGGCGATCCCACCCTGGCTATTAAAAGATAATCATAGAGTCCGTGGCTTAAGGCGGCGTAAAACAAGCCTTTGGCCCATTCTGCCCCCGGTGTGGCCGAAAACTTGGCGCGCCCGGCAAAAATACCAAGGATGCCGGAAAAGCAAGCATGGGCCAGCGAAGCAACCAATGCCCGCAGTGGAGCCACAGACAAACCGAAAGCCCAAGCATATAAAACGTTCTCGACTACCGAGAAACCTATACCAACTGCAGCACCGTAAATGATCCCGTCAGCATGCTCATTGAACTCTTGGGTGCGGTAAGCCGCCAGGTAGACAGCCAAAGCTTTAAACAGTTCTTCGCCCAACCCGATGACCACAAAGGCGGCAAACAGTTGGGCGATCAGGGGCGCATCAGGCAGCACCCAATCGGTGAAAGGCATTTCCACAACAGCGGCCAATGCCACGGCGAGCGCACCCACCACGAAGGATCGGAAGAGCATGGAAATTGGTTCACGCTCGTACCGGTCGCGCAGATAGAAAAACCGAACCCAGAGCACTCCGGGAATCAATGATGCCAGCACAATCACTGTCAACTGCAGTAAGCTGTTCAAAATTCCACTCCTTAGGTATGTCCCTGATCACCACACGCGTTCCACCTTAGCTTGACCTCCGGCTGTCAATCTATGCAGGGACAGGCCTGTTGTTTTCTAGCAGGATTTGGCATTTTGATCACGAATTTGTAAGTAATTAGATCCATAATCATTATTAATAACCAACCAATTAAGGAGGTCGGGTAAAGTGAAGAAGTTTGCTGACGTTCTGCAGAGCGGAGATTGGAAAGCTGAGAAGCATGTACCCACGATTCTCGCCCCTGAAACGGCGAAGGTTGATCAGGCAATTGAGGTCACTGTACATGTCGGCTCGGACATTCCCCACCCTAACACGACCGAGCACCATATCCGCTGGATCAAGCTGTTTTTCCACCCTGACAATGATAAGTTCACGTATGAGCTGGCCGACTTTCAATTCACGGCTCATGGAGAGGCAGTTGCCGGAGCAAATGCCGGCCCGGCCCATACTGAGCCAAAGGCAACTGTGGTTGTCAAGTTGAAATCTTCCGGTACTTTGATGGCTATGAGTTACTGCAACATTCACGGCCTGTGGGAAAACTCAAAACGGATCGAGGTCCAATAAGCATACACAAAAAAAGCACCAATCCCCGCGATTGGTGCTTTTCGCACATTCAGCTGTGACTGTGTCATTTCGGAGCAATGCTCTCAATCACTTTGACAACCTCGGCCACGGCATCGGCCAGTTTCGTTTTCGACATGGCCTGGCGGTACTGTTCCCGGTTCTGCCACAGTACTTCCACTGCGCGAATGAGTGACTCTCCGGTCAACTGCTCTTCCTCAAGCACCATGCTGAACCCCTGCCTGGCGAAGGATTCAGCGTTGAGGACCTGGTCCCCGCGGCTGGCCGATTGGGACAGCGGTATCAACAGGTGCGGCTTTTTCAGCGCTAGGAGCTCAAAAAGGGCGTTGGCCCCCGCCCGTGAAATGACCAGATCCGCTGCGGCAAACAGGTGCGGCAGTTCTTGATCCACATACTCGAATTGATAATACCCCTGGGCGGTAAGTTCCGGCAGTGTGTTGCCTTTGCCGCAGATGTGCGCAACTTGATACCTGGCAAGCAGCTGAGGCAGGCATTCGCGGATTGTCTGATTGATCCTTGCCGCACCGAGGCTTCCGCCGATCACCAAAATCACCGGTTTGCCCCGATCAAACCCCCAGAGTTTCCGGGCCTTTGCCGCATCGCCGTCCAACAGCGACCTACGGATAGGATTTCCGGTAATGCTGGCCTTGGCTTTGGGTACATGATCCATTGTCTCGGGGAATGTCACACATATATGGGTGGCGAACGGTAACGCCAGGCGGTTGGCCAGACCTGGGGTGAGATCTGACTCGTGCAGCACCACGGGAATCCCCAAGCACCGAGCGGCAACCGCCACCGGGAGTGAAACAAAACCACCTTTGCTGAAAATGATGTCCGGCCGGTGACGCCGCAGAATCCTCAAGGAGTCAACGACTCCTTTCAGCACTCGAAAGGGATCGGTGAAATTCCTCCAGTCGAAATAGCGCCGGAGTTTCCCCGCGCTTATTGGATAATATGGAATCAAACCATCGATCAGCTTGCGTTCAATACCATTGTGCGTCCCAATGTAGGCCACCTCCCAACCTCTGGCCTTAAGCTCGGGAATCAAAGCCAGGTTGGGGGTAACATGGCCGGCAGAACCTCCACCAGTTAAAAAGATTGTCGGCATAACAGCAACAGCCTCCTCACCCTAATCTTACTAGAAAACCAGCAGGATATTCAACCGCTACCTCGAAGCAATGTAACAAGAACTGCCGCGGCAGAGCGTGCGAGGGATGTCCATGGGAATCACCGAATTGATTGGTCATATGGACCGGATTTTTCGGATTGGCTGCGAACCATTTACAATAGACAAGGCCACTTATTCCCAGATCGCCAATCTCGGCCCGATCTTGTTGCGGTTCTATCAAGCCGTCAATGAACTATATTATTTGAGTGTACGCGGTAATTACCCCGGTTGGATCCATGAGTACCTTGACAGCGGCAAAACCGAACAGGTCATTGACTATGGCCGCATGCGCCGGTTTCGCAGTGACCTGCCTATGATTATCCGCCCAGATTTGATCCTCACGGATGAAGGATTTATCATTTCTGAGTTGGATTCGGTCCCCGGTGGTTTCGGACTCTTGGCTGAATTAAGCCAGCACTACCACGATGCGGGATTTGCCCTTGTTGGCGGCCGGGATGGGGTTCTCGTGCATATCAAAGCAGCGGTGCAGGAACTGTCTGCCAAGGCTGATCCAGTTCTGGCCATAGCCGTATCTGATGAGTCAGATGATTACTTTCCGGAGATGGAATGGATCGCCGCGGCTCTCTCCGCTTCCGGCATGCGAACCTATGCAGTCAAACCTGAAGCAGTCCTGTTCCAGGAAGACGGCCTTTACCTGCAGGCCGGCGAGAATTTGGAGCGCATCGACGTTGTTTACCGCTTCTTTGAGCTGTTTGACCTGAAGAACATCCCGAAAAGCGACTTGATTCTGTACGCAGCACGCAAGCAGACGGTACGGATCACACCACCGGTCAAGAGTTACCTGGAGGAAAAGCTGCTGTTTGCCCTGCTGCACCACCCGGCTTTACAGGATTACTGGGTGCAGGCGCTGGGTCCTGAGAGTTATCAAGCCTTGACTGCTGTGATGCCCAAGACATGGATTATGGATTCGCGTCCGCTGCCGCCCCATGCTGTTATTCCTGATCTGTTCCTTGGTACGAAACCTGTGACCGATTGGCAGCAGTTGAAACAGGCTACCCAGCGTCAGCGTGAGTTGGTAATCAAAATTTCTGGCTTTTCCGAACTGTCTTGGGGCAGCCGTGGTGTCTGCATGGGCCATGACGTGCCCGGTGAAATATGGGCGGAAGCGATCGATCAGGCGCTCAAGAGTTTTCCCGAGCACCCGTACATTCTCCAGAAGTTCCACAAGGGAAAACGGGTCACAGCCAGCTACTATGATGGCCTGTCACGTACTCCTAAGACCATGCAAGGCCGCGTCAGGCTTTGCCCTTATTATCTGGTCCACCATGGTGATGCGCATCTTGCCGGAATCTTGGCTACCATCTGCCCGCTGGATAAGAAGCTGATTCACGGCATGACTGATGCCATCATGGTTCCGGCCGCGGTAGAACAGGAGTGACGATCGTTGATACAGGTTCCAGATCAGAACTGGTATGATTGGCGCTGGCAGTTTGCCAACAGGCTGCGTACCGAAGCCGATTTCGCGCAGCTGATGGACTTGACGGATTCGGAAAAAGCCGCGCTGCAAAACCCCAGTTTTGCCGTAGCTGTTACTCCCTATTTCGCCAGCTTGATCACCAAGGACAACCCTAACTGCCCGATCAGGCGGCAGGCGATACCCTTGCTTGAAGAATCTATACCAGATGTTCATGGGCTGGCCGATCCCTTGGCAGAAGATGCCATGTCACCGGTAAACAATCTGGTTCACAGATACCCGGACAGGGTACTTTTGATTGTCACTGAGACCTGCCACATGTACTGCCGCCACTGTACCCGCCGGCGCCGAGTGGGGTTCATAGAGAAACCAATCTCCAAAACGGATCTGGAAAATGCCTTAGGTTATATCAGGCAGAACCACCAAATCCGCGATGTACTGATCAGCGGCGGCGATCCCCTGACCTTGAGCGATCAATCATTGGAACAGATCATTAGAGCTATCAGGGAGATTCCCCATGTGGAAATCCTCCGCATCGGGACCAGAGCACCGGTCACCAATCCTTTCCGGGTCACAGCGAAACTGGTGCGGATGCTCAGGAAATACCACCCACTCTGGATCAATGTGCAGTTCAATCATCCTTTGGAGATAACGCCTGATGCCACCAAAGCATGCGCCATGCTTGTTGATGCCGGGATTCCGCTTGGCAACCAAACAGTCCTGCTTAGGGGAGTTAATGATTCGGTGGCGGTGCAAAAAGAGCTTGTCCATAAACTGGTTCAGATCCGCGTCCGACCTTATTACCTCTACCAGTGTGACTTGGCGGCAGGCATCGGGCACTTCCGCACACCAGTATCCCTGGGTATGGAAGTGATGGAACAGCTGCTTGGGCATACCTCGGGATTTGCTATTCCCACCTTCGTGGTTGATGCACCGGGCGGCGGCGGCAAAATTCCGGTTTTGCCTCAGTACCTAATTTGCCAAACACCTGATAAAATTGTCATGCGTAATTATGAAGGCAAAGTCTTCACCTATCCCAAGCCAAATCTAAAATGAAGAGAGGAATGATCCATGAATCCTATCGCATTCACAATTGCCGGTATTGACATCTACTGGTACGGCATTCTGGTGGCGATCGCGTTTCTGCTCGGTTATCTCAACACCCAAAGCAATGTGAGGAGCTACGGCATTGATACCGATGAAGTCAGTGACCTCTTGTTCAAACTCTGTATCACGGTCATCGTCGGGGCACGCCTAGGCGCAGTGGTAGCCAATCTTGGCTATTACATCAGGAATCCTTTAGAGATTTTCACCAGAGCCGGGCTTGGTTCCCACGGCGCAATCATCACAACAATGGTGATGGGTTACTATTGGGTGAAGAAGGCCAAACTTCCCTATTGGACATTGGCCGACGCCATCGCACCTTCTCTCAGCATCGGCCACATTTTTGTCAGGTTGGGCAATTACATCAACGGAGAACTTTACGGTTCACCAACAGATCTCCCTTGGGGTGTGGAATTTCCTTACAGCGGAGGCCCTGTCCATCCCGCCCAGCTATATGAAATGGCGGCTTCATTGATTATCCTCCCCTTTGCCTTGTACTGGGCCCGCAAGCCAAAATACCCTGGTTATGCTTTTTTCCGGGTTATGCTGGTGCATTCGGTTGTCCGCCTGCTGATCGACTTTATCCGGCAGCATTCAGACCCAGTCATCGGGCCTTTAGTGCTGACACAGCTGCTCGCCATCGGATTTATTGTTTTCACGAGCATACTGCTAGTCCGGGCTGAGGTTAAGTATAGAAAAAGCCTTTGATTCCGCATACCTGTGCCAAAGATCAGTCTCAAGCCGGAGCCAATAACCAACCAAAGCAGGTTCAATCTACCGTGTCCGGAAGATACAATACAATTAAACAAAACAGTAAAGGGATGAGTGCAATGACTGATACCAAGTACCTGGCTGGAGTTCTGATCGTAATTGGAGTCCTCGGTTTGCTGATCAACTCCAGCGTCCTGTCCATAGGATTTTGGCATGTTATCTGGCCTGTCGGCCTTATTCTGCTTGGGATTGCCGCTTTTGGATACTTGCGAAACAACCCCAACCTCACTACGGCCAATTTGGCGGAGAAAGCTGTCGCAGGCTTGGTTGTCGCAGGGGTCTTGATGCTTGTAATATTTGCTGTCTTTGGGATCGTGGGCCCGATATTGGCGCTGGTTGCTGTGATTATTGCCGCTGTTGTCCTGTTCAAGCTGGGTATCGCACTATTTGTGGTGTTACTCCCGCTGATATTCATTGTCTCACCAATCATTCTGATTATCTGGCTGCTTGTGCTTTTACTCTGAGAACCTCTTCCCACCCGCACCCTTTCACACATAGAAAAGCCTCGTAATAACAAACTTACGAGGCTTTCACCATACTCCTGGGCAGCGAACTGCGTCTTAACGCTGCATCAAAGCGATAATCTCATCGTCGCCGAGGGGTTCCGCAAAGAGATAGAATTCATCCATGATCCCGTTGAAATACGGATCCTCAAACTGGGATTTGCCCAAGTAGTTGGCCATAACAACGTCCGAACCAATATCTTTCGGTGCATGAGTTACGGGAAGAGTGGCCAGCTTCTCACCATTGATGTAGAAACGGTACTCGTCCTCAGCTGCCACCACGGCGACGTGATACCAGGTGTTCAGCTTAAATGTGTCCGCTGGAATGGTGAGGATCGGTTCGGTCGCCGGATCACCTACATAAATGGAAAAGCGTGTGCCGCCCGCAGGGGCCCCCGCATTGAGGGTTAAATACATAAACCCACGCGAACCTTGGAAGTCAAAAACCCTTGCCCACATGGGATTGGCGTTCAGGTTGACCCAGAGGGCAATGGTCATGGTGTCGAGATGCCTGGCCACATTATCCGGCAGCCGCACAAATCCGTTCACTCCCTCAAATAAAAGCGCTCCGCCTTTGTAACCGGCAGCCGTCCAGCTGATGCCCCCTTCCAGCAGGGCGTTTCTTCCGCTGCCCGATCCGTCTGGCACAACATCGTCTATCACTTCATCAAAGCTGTAGTAAATCAAGGGCTGCTTATCCTCAGCTAAGACTCCAAAGCTTAAAGCCAATACAATCGACAGTGCACACAGTACATAGAGACCCTTCTTCATGGGATATCCCTCCTCGACTAGTTGGATATGATTTCCTTACCCCAAACAGCAACACCTTCCCCCGACAGAACAGTGAAGGTCATCACATGCTGCAGCGCAGATGGATCCCATTGGCGCACGAATACGCCTTTATACAAGGTCCCACCAACCTCCAGGTGGGCAAAGTACTCACCCACCAAACTCCATGTGCCAGTCACAGCACCCGTAATGGTACCGTCCGCGGAAAGCGTGATTTCCATCGCTGTCTTGCGCCGAAAGGAAATATCCTTTTCGTGGTTCACATAAAGGTAATTCCCGACCACCTCCTCGGCACTCACAGGGCCAATGGTTTCATAAGCATATGGGAGCACTGACATGACCGGCCAGCCATCTTCGTTGAAGAAGAGTTGATGTGTCCTAACTTCGTGGTATTCACCTGACAGAGGGAAACGAGTGTGCATGATCAGGAAATAGCGGCCCGTTTCTGGATCGTGGTAGGCCGAATTGTGGCCTGGTGAGACATAGCCGTAGTACTCGTAGTCTGAACGGAACAGGAAGTTCCCAATCAACTTCGCACCGTAAGGTTCGATAGCCTGGTCATCGAAGAAACTGTCTCTGGAGCCGTGAGCATCCAACATGTTTTTCCCTTCTGGGTCGAAGTATGGTCCGTCGGGGGTTTTCGATCTAGCCACCCGGATATTGTAACCGCCGCGGGCGTCCAGTCCCCCAAAACTCAGGAAAAGGTAGTAATAATCAAGGTGAGGATTGTAAAGAACATATGGACCTTCGATGCGGCTGTGATTGCCTCCGGCCAAGCGTTTCCCGTAACCCTGATCCGGCAGCGGGAAGCCAGTCTCCGGATCCATCTCCAGGATGAAAATACCACCGGAATAGGAACCGTAGACCATCCAAAGCTTGCCCACGGCGTCGAAAAAGACGTGGGGATCCACCACGTTGGGGTGCTTGGCCGCGTCGTACAGGCTGCCGTCCGCAGCCCGCAGTCCCCCGGAGTAAAGCATAATGCCCAAGTGCTTATACGGCCCCTCGATCTGGTCTGCTACGGCTACCCCCAATGCGGAAAGTGGAGAGTCTCCACGGCAGGCACAATAGTACATGTAGAAGCGTCCGTCAGAAAGCTGCACCACATCAGGAGCCCAGAGGGTATCGGTTTGGGCCCAGGCAAAGACCTCCGCAAGTTCCACATACACATTGGGAATGAGCCTGTTTCCGTCATGTACCCTTCGTTCAATGGTTTGCCAATTCCGCAAATCGCTGGACTTGGCCGCAGCCAGGTGGGAACCAAAAATGTAGTACGTATCACCCACTCTGATAACAGAAGGATCATGCACGGAAGCGCTGAGCAGGGGCTGTACGAGCATCCCTCCTTCTTCCATCTGGGCGGCGGTGCCTACGGCCAAGACCAAAACCAGCACAACTACAGCCAGATACCTCATGAGCCCCCTCCTCATCTGCTGATGCCTGAAGTGGAAACCGCCTTGACGATATAGCGGCTGGCCAGGTTAAATATGATCAGCACCGGAACAGCTGCCACAAAAGCTCCGGCCATGATGGTGCCAGCCTCAAACGTGCCGTGGTATTCACCCCTGATTCTTGCCAGAGCTGGCTGGAGAGGCAAAAGCTTGCTGTCTGCAATTACCAGCATAGGCCAGAGCAGGTCGTTCCAGATCCCCAGGAATGTCAAAATAGCCAGAGATGCCAAGGGTGGGCGCATCAGTGGTACCACTACCTGGACTAGGAAACGCAGGGGTGAACATCCATCGATCTTGGCTGCATTTTCCAGTTCATCAGGAATAGTGAGCATGAACTGCCGAAGCAGAAACACACCGAATGCCGGCCCAATAGGCGGAAGGATAATGGCCCAGATCGTGTTAAGCAGCCCTAGTTGGTCCAGGAGAAGGTAGACGGGAACAATAAACATCTGGACTGGCAAAATCAAGGTGGAAACAATGAGCCAGAAAAGTAAATCTCTTCCCCGAAACTTCATGCGGGCAAAGGCGTAGGCCGCGGGTGTGGCCGTGACCAAAACACCTAAAGTGACCATGGACGCATAGAATACACTGTTAAAGAATGATCTGCACACATTCACCCCGCGGGTGCTGAACAAGATAGTTCGGAAATTTTCAAAGGTGATCACCTTAGGAATGATTCGAGGTGGGTAAATGAGCAGTTCTGAGTTGGGCTGCAGCGATGAAAAGAACATCCATAGAATAGGAAAAAACCAGATCAACCCCAAAACCAAACCGACAATGCCAAGCACAGCGTTTCGGCTGCGCCTATTCATACCAACCACACCTATGCCCCCTCTCCCAGCCAGCGGGTTAACAGCTTAGCCTGAAGCAAGCCGATGATTGAAATCATGATAAACATATACCAACTAACCGCTGCAGCCCTCCCGAACATCCAATCACGAAAACCTGTTTCGTAAAGATAGAACGCAAGGGTCCGGGTGCTCCCCGCCGGCCCGCCTCCTGTAAGGATGTACACCTGATCAAACAGTTTGAATGATGCGATGATTTGCAGTGTGGTGATGAACAGCATCCGACTGCGCAATAAGGGTAGGGTGATCCGCCAAAACTGCTTCCAGCTGCTGGCTCCATCAACAGCAGCCGCCTCATAAACATCCTGAGGCAGGTCCTGCAGGCTGCTTAGATAGAGAATGATGTTGTAGCCCGCTGTCCACCACAAAGTGATAAAAGCAATCACTACCATCGCTGAACTCTGACGGCTGAGCCATGCCTGCCCGGGCAAACCGAGAGCTTTGAATATCTGGTTGATCATACCTGTCTGAGGATCCAGCATCCAAATCCAAAGCAGAAGCACACTGCTGGAGGGAATGAGGAATGGTGAGATGATAGCGCTTTGAGCCAGTTTTTTGCCGATAAAGGTCTTATTGAGGAGTAGAGCCAATAGAAAGGGAACAACTAACAGCAGCGGCACACTCAGCCCCGCAAATTTCAGCGTATTCATCACGGCTTGCTGGAATCTCCGCACTCCCAACAGTTCTTTATAGTTTTCCAGCCCCACGAAGACGGGGTCCGACAGCAGCGACCATTCGTGGAAACTGAGGAACAATCCGTGGAAGAGCGGTATGACGATAAAGACCACAAAAAATACCATAAACGGCAGGATGAAAAGAAAGGCAGTGAGATTGGGCCGCTTTTTTCTTAATTTTCCCATCTGTCCTCTCTCTCCTTTACGAGCTTGAGTGAAAGGCGCCCGCCGCACAATCCAAGCACAGGCGCCCAACTCCTTATCTTCTCCGGAGAATGTCGTCTACTTCCTCCGCGGCATAATCCAAAGCTTCTTCCGGATCCATGTCGCCTAGGAAAGCCGCATCCATGTACTCCAGCAGTACGCTTTCGATTTCCGCCAACCTTTGAGTCTGAGGCAGGAAACGCACATAGGGCAGCTGTTTGGCAAATTCGAACTGCTCGGTTAAGGCAGCAAACTCGTCACTTTCCACGATGGACTTTCTCACCGGGATCTGCCCGGCTTTCGCCCATTCAATGGAGTTGTCGCTCAGCCACTTGGCAAGTTTGATGGCAGCTTCCGTCATTTGCGGCGACTGCTTGGGGATGCACATAATGTGGGCGTCGCCCCAAACCACTCGCTCTGTGCCGAGAACCGGCACGGGGGCAACTGCCCAGTTCAGATCCGGCTGCTGCTTGAACAGGTTGATCATCCATGGCCCATTCACATGCAGCGAGAGCATACCTATGCGGAATGCTTCTTCAGGATCAGCAGGATCCTTTGGTGCCACATTTTCTTTGTGAATCAAGTCAACGTAGAACTGCAGAGCCTTCACCCCTTCGGGGCTGAAGAAAGCAGAACGTGTGCCGTCTTCCGTTAGCAGCGACCCTCCATTCTGGAAAAGTAGGGTGTACCACTGCCACAGCACTCGGAACGGCCAGCCTCCGAAGGAATACCAGCCCCATTGATCAATGGTGCGATCCCCGTCTTTATCCACTGTGAGCTTACGTACATATTCCAAAAACTCTTCCCTGTTTTCTGGAGCCCTGGGTTCCAAACCCGCTGCCACCAAGTGGTCGATGTTGTAATAGAGCCCTAAGCAGTAAGTACCAAGGGGAATGGCGTAGATGCGGCCATCTCTGATCACAGAATCGATGATATTATCGCTGAAATCGGCCACGTCCAACCCATAAGCGGCCAGTTCTTCAGCGGTCCATGAAGTAAGATTATCCAAGAAGCGGAAATAGTCGTTTGGCGAAAGGATTACCACACCAGGAGGTGCGCCTGTCCGAATCGCCAATGCGAGTTTGGTGATATAATCCGCTCCTCCAGGTAGAATGAACAGCTCTACTTCGATATCTCCAGTGTGCTCTTCGTTGAATTGCTGAACCATGCGTTCCATGTAGGCGCCGTCGGGACCGGTAAAAGGTGTCCAGAACTGCAGCTGAACAGGCTGGGCAAAGCTCATGGTACTTAAAAGCAGCACACATACCAGTGTGAGGGAAAAGATCCTAAACCAATTCCACACGATGCTCAGCTCCTTTCCAGTTATTTTTACCCGCATGAAGCCATCATCGCCAGCGTATCCGGTCCGCATCACCCCCATTCAGTGACTCGTCAGCACTTGCTGTCGTTCAAATTTTACCAAGCCATTGCCTTGTTTCCTTTTTTCAGTGCGTTTATTATCATTACGGTATTTTCATGAACTTTGTCCGGTTAAGCATAAAAAAGCCTCGTAAACAGTTGTTTACGAGGCTTGAAAAATTTCTTGGCAGCGAGCTGCTCTCTCACCACGAGATGTGGCAATACCATCGCCGCTGGAGGGCTTAACTACTGTGTTCGGTATGGGAA